>Ga0224511_10001782_pt1 | contig 13594 bp, 7 predicted proteins | sample SF_May12_sed_USG_2_FD_169988 | JGI IMG/M metagenome (GOLD analysis project Ga0224511, IMG submission 169988) | Sediment microbial communities from San Francisco Bay, California, United States - SF_May12_sed_USGS_8_1 | ecosystem: Environmental > Aquatic > Marine > Sediment | place: USA...
GAAGCTTTTGACATAATATTTTAAACCACGTTTGTAATGGTACTGTTGAAGGTAGTTAATGCCTGGATTTTTCGCAGTCTGAAAGTTAAAATTAAAAAAAAATATATTATAAAACTGTATAGGTTGGGCAATTCATTTAGTAAAACATTTTACGGTTTTCTTTCATTAAAATATAAAAAGATACCAACACTAAATAAAAAAAATCCTTCAAACAGCCAGGAATCGAACCTGAGCCCTCTCTTCAACAGTATGATTCGATCACATTGAAATACACCTTAAAGATGCTAAGTGTGTATCTGGAAACACTTACAATCGGTCACAAAGGTTGAAATATGTTTATTATAATAAAAAAACTATAATTGATAAATTAAAGTGATTTTTTATCAAAAGAGTATATGGTTATATATTTGTACCCTTATAATCGGTCACAATTATTGCATTATGTGAAGTATACTAGATCTAAATAAATTAACATTGCAAAAGGAATTGCAAAATTTTGTGACAAATAATTTATTTTTACAGAAAACAAGTAAAAATACAACAACAACAACAATAATAACAACAACAAATGAAGAAAAAAAATCAAACATAAAAAACACTTGCTGAATCCGTAAGTTGAACCCGAGATCTCTTGCACTAAAGCGAATGCGTTACCACTGCTTCACCGAGTCAATTGATAGTATCGATTGTAGTCAAGCGTAACTTGTTCGACACAATGGGTGGAAACGTTAATTAACAAAACCAAATCTACGGGCCATAAACTTTGAACAAATATTTTTTTCGGTATTTTTTATTTGCATGAATAACTATATGTGGCAATTTATCATATTTACGGGAGTAGGTTTCGTTGCTTAAATATATTTAAAATGTAAGATGCATAAAATTATAATATAAATCATACAGGCAAAGCACCTTTAACATAAATTTTCTTTGACAATAAAGTTGAAACACTTCAACAACAAAACACAAAATGTAACATAAAAAGCATTGCCGGGACCGGTAATCTCTACCCTGGACCTCTCGCACCCCGGTCAAATGCGTTATCTCTGGACAATACTTTTTTTGCGGGACACACATTTTAATTAATTTTTATTTGATTTTGTCATATTTTAACATGCGGGGATAATATATTTTTCAATATGTGTATTTTGACCATTAATGACCTTTAATTAATTTCATATTTTTTACCTCCCCGGTGCTCATTTGTGGATATGTGACAAGTTAAAATGTTATATTTCTGTATCAAATTTTATCCTTTATACAGTTTTTACATGACTGTTTTAAAATTACCGGTCAACAGCCTGTTCAAAATGTCTTACTAAGGCAACCACAGCACGGTTTAAGCACTAACATGTGAAAAATATATAAAATATCCCTAAACTATGAATAACTGCGTAAAAGAGCATAAACAGGAACAATGTGATAGTTTTAAAGAAAAATGAACACGCTAGGACATTTCCAATATACCATTCATTATGAGGGAAAAATTATTTTCTTGTGCACGGACACAAAAATGATTTAACCCAAATTACATTCATTTTTTTCATATTTTAAAATATGTAGACATTTGTTTTAGTGTGAGTCATTTTACATCACATTTATTTTCTAAGTCTTTTACCTGAATCATATTTTAAGGTAATTTCTTTTCAACCCAATTTTATGTGCTCTAACACCTTTAATAAGTTTATTTTGTCGGGCTATCTCTTTTAAACTCCTTATCGTGTCTATGCAATTACATACCACACTTTCCTCGTGGTTTATGAAATTTTGACGGGAGCTGAGCGAGGAAAAACAAATAATGCACCTCTGCCACGCGTTGTCTATCTTACTAAGACCACAATAACAATATTCCTTGTTTATGTGTATACAATGTGAATATGATTTATAGGTTATTAATGTCGCTCACCTTTTAAAAAGCAAATTTATTTTTTATTTTTTTGCCATTCTATTCAAATTATTGTAAGAAAACACACATAATCGATTTTAGGATTTCTAAACAACACGGGACATAAAAGGTTGCATTATCCAAATATGGCAATTTTTATTGGCCTTATTGTTTTTAAGTACTCTTTTTGTGAGCATATTCATTGTATAAACCACTTATTGACGTTGCACAAAAACATATGCAATTGCAATTTTTTTAATTAATGGCCAAAAAATAAAGTTTAAAAATTCAACTAAAAGTCAATTAGTTGATATAAAAATAATGCATAACATTAAACGATATTGTAACATGTTTGAAATTTTTTATAGTAGAACGGTGATAGATGATAGGACTACGTTACGAATACGTCGTGTAAGTTCCTAATACGCTGACAAACGTCGTGAACGTTCCGAGTACGCTGACATACTTTAGCGTACGTTGTGTAAAACGCATACATTAAATGAGTTTATTGGACATGTTAAAAATATCAGCGTAGACGAACGTAAAGAATATACGTTACTCATAAGCTAAAATACACACGGTATACGCTGGATGAACTAGACAAACGCTGGCCATACGATTATTCGCTAATGGTACGTTACTTAAACGTTATAAATACACTACTCATATGTTGTTAAGGCATGTTATCGAGAGGCGTAGTTAAAAGTTGTGCGTATAAGACATTTATTATTCCATAAGCATTATACAATTTGCTTTCGCAATGCATACGCTATAGTGTGACTGCATATTAAGGTTTGGATACGCCGTTTAACATAATATTTATTTATTTTTACCGCCATTCTTAGATTTTATATTTAAGAATCGCCGTTGTTTCGCCTTGAGATTAAATTTAATATTGTTTACATAAATAATTATTAATACCTTCACGGGCTTCTTCTCTTTCTTTGCTGTTGTCTCTGGTGTTGTCATCGTTGACACGTCACATTTAGCTGTCGCTTTCCGAGACGTTGACGCTGCATGATTCTTATGAAACAAGGATCCTTCTTTCATTGTCGAAAGAAGATCATGTTTTGCCTTTTCCCCTTTAAATGCATTGTTCAGTTGTTTATCACACTTAAAGCATATAAACCTGTCATCATCAGAGGTTGATGGTGCTAAATGAATTTGCAAAACATTCGCAATCTCTGTTTGTGACCTTGACTTTGTTATCAAAGATTTGCGCTGATACCCCTTACTCTTTTTTTCGAAAGCCGAATTGCAGTTCACACACCGCATGTTGAATGCGGATTGACAATGTGACCACGTTTTCATTCTATATATACACAAGGCAATAATGTTACATTGAAATTTCATTAGTTTGTGATAAGTCAAACAACTTATCATTGGACCAAACATGATCACATATCATTCATATATGAATTTACACATTCCAAAAAAGTACTACTAATTTCAACAATTATTTCTTCACTTTTAATTAATTTTTTTGAAAAAAAAAATAACTATTTAAATAATTGAAACATTTTATATTTTAAAAAATTAAAATCTGTTTATATTTTTTACATGTTTTTATTTTTATTTTTTTTATAAAATAAAAAAAACATAATAATGTTTAAATTAAAAAACATAATAATTTATTATTATTTATAACTTATATTATGATATTATTATGTTTTTTTATAACTTTTATTAACAATTAATAATGTATTTCTTTATAATGTAAGTTTTCAGTTTACTTTGCAAAAGTTTAAATGGGGCAATGACTTTCATTACTTTTGCACAGTGTATTCGTAATGGTTACATCAGAGACATATAAACCTGTTTATAGATCTCTCGTTGTATCCTCGCATTTCACGAAGTATTGGCAACCCGCTTCTCTTCATTCGTCTTGGTGAATCCCGCAATGCATAGATGTTAATGAAAATGGAAGCGACAGTTGTTGATCATTTTAACTCTATAAAAGATAAATTTAATTTTGATTTAAAGAAAGAACAAGTACAAATCATTGCACAGTTGATTTTGGGGCGAGATGTGACAGCGCTTCTACCAACTGGTTTTGGGAAGTCCATGTGCTTCATTTTACCTCCAATTATGAAGAATATGATTGTAAGTAGAACGTTCACTTTTTAAATACATTTTATAAAATCAAATTGTATATTAAAAAATTTATATTTAGAATGGGTGTTAAAATACATAAAAAATGTTCATAATGATATTGTGTGGGTGATTTTTGTAAATGAAACATAATTATGTTTATTTTAATTTTAAAACACATAACATTTTAATAATACCTCTTAATACACAGATTAATATAATTATTGAATTTAATTGACTTAATTTAGTGACTTCCGGGGATCACATACGATTTTGACGTTACGCTCTTTCGTAATCCGCTGATATTAAAATATTAAAAAATAATAATAAATGATCAAAATGATTATTTTTCATATGAAACAAACATATTTAAGTATGGTTTGTAACGTTTATTTTGTTGTGATGACGTCACAATTTCAGGCGAAAATCGTCCAATGGTGGTATATTATTGTGATTTAGAAGTACGCATTCAATGTTACGAACACTAACTTATATTAAGTGTTGACATGTTTAAGACAAAACAAATGCTGAATATTGAATATTTTAAACATAAACATTGAGCAAAAATATCCTGGCAAAGTGGAAGTGCAATAAAAATGAACGTTTGTTCGTCTCGGCCTGCAATAAAAATATCAGGAAAATATTCCACAATTAAAAAAATGCGACTGTTGTTGCTCACTGCAGAGTTGTTGTAATGGTGTCCATCGTGAATTGACGTGCACGTTTACAGCGTGAAAAACGCTACTACGGTTATGTGATATAATTTAAAGTGTATTTTTTTTAATATTCGCTGCTGTTTATCATTAATTCATTTGTTTAAACTAAGTTTTTCCTAGTTGTGTTATTTATTATGTTCCCCAAAAACAATATAAAAATATTAAAAAAATTTATTTTCTTAACAGAGCAATTTATCAAAATATATACTCAAAAGAAAAAATTTAGTCAGTATTTATTTATGCCTCGCAAATTGACAATATAACATATATCGTTGTTGAATTTCATACACTTCCGGGGTTATACTTAGCTGCTATGTTGTTTACGATTTTATCAACAACTCTATAATCGTTTTACCGTATTGACCAATATTCGAAAATGCGCGTGATGCACGTGCTCGGGTATGTCACATGGTCATTTTGTCATACATTGTGTATTATCGATATTTTATTGTGGTTAGTTAAATAAACCGGTGTAAAATCAGAGTTGCATTACATGAGGCGCCGTTCTGGTGTGTCCATAAATGACAGGAATATCGCGTTCGGATTTCTGAAAGGAGGTTCACGTGCTTATGACGTCGCACATCGTTTTGGTTGCAATGAACGGACAATTAATCGTCTGCAACAACGTATACTACATACAGGCAGCATTAATGATCTGCCATGGTCAGGGAAACCGCGCATAACAACGCCATTGGAAGATAGGTACATGGTGACGTCATCACGCCGTCACCGCTTCATACCGCGACAAAATCTTTGCAGCGTTTAAGACAGGCTAAGCGTACCAGAATCATTGTTTATACTGACAGGAACAGACCCTGGGTTGCTAGGCTACTAGCTCAACGACCATACATAGGTGTTCCCTTCACGCAACGTCACAGATCCGCATTCATGGATTGGTTGCGTCAACAAAACTGTTGGGTTAGTCACCAGGATAATCAAGTTGACATTTTTTCAAGTCTTTTTAGCGTAACACCCTGGCGGCCAGCAACATAAACACGTTCGAATGGCCATCCAGATTACCAGATCTGTCACCTACATGTATAGAGCACATATGTGACCACCTTGGTCGTAGATTGCGTTAGCGGAATGATGTCAACAACGTTAATGTATAAGAGCGTGCCTTGCACGAGAATTGGGCGCACACGCCTTAACGCGTCATCAGGCGACTTATAAACGGTATGAGGCGCATTATTTCGCTGTTATCCAGGCAAGAGGCGCACACACGAGATACTGACATTTTTTGAGAATTTTGATTTTGACACATATATGAAATATTGACAAAATATCCAAAGTGATTGACGTATGTTTTTGTTGAAATTGTTAAGATGTGTTGGATATTTAATGAACTTGGTGATGAGTATCAACATTAGCAATTTACAATTAGTGTAATAAAAATAAACCAAAATGTTTGCGTACTGACTAAACTTTATCCTCTGAGTATATTATGTCTGTATTTTTAATAGTACGAAAATTTTTTTAAATGATATTGTCGGGCCATCTATTGTATTCACTTGTCAATCCTGCTTATTCAAATCGCTATCACCATCACTTAGTCCGATAATTGGTCAGTAATATTATAATAGAGCGATAAGGCTTTCATAATATAATAAGTATTCAGGTAAGCAATGTGTAAATCACGAAGACCAGGACAGGAGGGCGGGCTGTCGATAGGTCAATTGATCAGTAATATAGCGATATGGCTTTCATATTATTATAAGTATTCAGGTAAGCGATGCGTAAATCATGAAGCCCAGGACAGGAGTGCGGGCTGTCGATAGGTTAATTGTTGATAACCCCGTCGATGTTATTGATAGATCCATAACCTGACTATTAATTTGAATATGAATATTTTTAACCACAAATATTGTCATGTGTTCTATTGTTCGCAAGTAGCTTGTGGGTAAATTTTTACTGTAAACTATCGTTAAGATAAACAGATTATAGGGATTATGGCCAGCAGTGGATCTATGCATTACATACCGTGTGTTTTACCAGATAGTTTTCGTGCTATGCATAGATCCATTGCTGGCCATAATCCCTATAATCTGTTTATCTTAACAATAGTTTACAGTAAGAATTTACCCACAAACTAGTTGCTAACAATAGAACACATGCCAATGCGGTTAAATCTATTCATATTTAAATTAATAGTCAGGTTATGGATCTATCAATTGTGAAATGTTGTGACAAATTGTGTTTATATGCGTAGGCTACTGTTATCACCACAAACGGTTAAAAATTAAAAAAAAAATATTTAAATTTAGCACATAAACACAAATTTTTGAAAATTAACAAACATTATAATCAATCCAGCCCATTGGTTATAGCGATATTTACGCTTTACATTAGATTCTACTAAATTTTGTTTGTATCGTGTTTCTTTTTATTTAAATATATACGAGGTAATAATTTTTTTTTCAAAATTACTGGTCCCAATGCCTATAATTGTACGTAATTTTTTACTTAATGAGATGGTCGTTTAATCTTAGTATATAACGTTAATTGCATTAAACAACAGCTGCGGTCGTACTTTGTTAACGTCATTTATTTTGATAGATTGAAATGTTAATTGATCTTAAAAATTAATAATTGACTTAAAATATAAGTACTAATGTACTGTTATTTTATTAAAATTGCACTGAATGTCGATCGTCTTTATAAGTGAGAATAATAAGGCGTTGTTTCTCATCCGGTCTGTCCCACTTTTCTTAAAGCACCGAAGCTACATCCCGGTTATGAAAACCAACACAATTTACAAAGAATCGGTGTTGGCGACACTACGGTGTGGTGCCGGTTGGCTCCATAGCCCACCGCAGCGATGCCTGACATTAAATTGTGTGACTTAAATGTACATTAAAATTTACATTCCCTATTGTATTAAGCATATAATATCTGGATAGTGATTTTAAACACAGTATCGATGGTTCAATTCTGACTGTTGATAAATTTAATAAAATGCATTTTTATTTTACAGGATAAAAGTGAAAACCACATGGCGTTGATTGTTTGTCCGCTGCTCGCCTTGATGAAGGATCAAGCCAGACAGTTGCAAAGCAAAGGCATCATGAGCGCCATGTCGTGCGATGAAAGCTTAGCAGTAAAAGGTATATATTTTTCTATCATGCATTGTATGTGTATACAATAAAACATGCACTATTAGCTGTATTGAAACGTATATATAAACATATTCCACGGCTTGAGCACAAAAGTAGTTTAAAGATAGTGTAGGTAAAATAATAATAAGTTTAAAATGTGAATTATGTCTACTTTATCCATTAACATTTTATGTTTCATAAAATTGAATTGTTTTGGCACTGTAGTAACATTAGAACTGGGTACAATCAAAGCGTCACAGGTTGGGGTTCAACGAAGACATGTAGTTGTTACTACACGAAAATTCATATAAATATCGCGATACTCATCCTCAAATTGAATTTGACTTTGTTGAGCAACACACACATTTTAATGTATAAATTATGTTTCTCAACGAAATAAAATTCAATATGACTTCGTAAAGTCACGCTATTTACATGAGTTTTCGTTGAGTAACAACTGCATGATTTCGTTGAGAACCACAGCCTGTGACGCTTTGAGTGTCCCCAGTGATTAGGTGTATTTAAAAATGTAAATATATATTTAAATTTTTAAAGTAAATTTATTAATTTAATAACATGTATAGCCAAAAAATAACATTTAAAAAAATGGCAATATATCCTTAATAGCAAATTATATAATTTTTTTAAGACTGTGACTCATAAAGTATTTATTGTTTTTATAAAACTTTGCACAGATCTTCCACACAGTGCAAGCACACTGATTTTTGCTACGCCTGAGGCTCTTCGAACAGACGAATGGCGAAGACTGTTCAGAAACGAACAATTCACCAGGCGTCTTTGTTTGATTGCGTGTGATGAGGCTCACTGTGTGTCGGAATGGTAATTATTTTTTTTAGTGTTTTATAACAGAATGCAACATAATACTCTGATTAATTATTAAAATTTTTCGGTATGTTTATAAAAAATAAAAAGGTAGTGTAATTTTAATTTAAAATTAATAAATCCGTTATCCGGTGCGTTATACGCCTGATTAATCGATATAATTATACGACATTTAAACATTAAATTTCTTTTTTTGATATAGATATACACTATTTCAATAATATAGTTATAATTGTTTATTATTTACAACAGTATCGGATACAGGTGGACTTATATAGTAACGGCCATTAAAACGCAACTTTGTATAAGGCATTTTCAATGCAAACGGTTTACATGATATTAGAAGCTATGGCGATCAAAGTTAAGAATTGTTGTCAAGCACATTTAATTGTTAATTTATTTAAATACAGAAAACTGCCATTTGAGATTTAATATTTATGTGATTATTAATTGCTCTTGTATTTAAAATTTAGTCGTTTATTTAACAAAAACAAGCAGTATACCTGAAAGATCTTTAATCAACTGTGATAAAACTCTATTTAATAAAGTGGGTGGTTTAACCTTTTATTTACACAGGTTTAAACAAATTTGCGTAATTAATGGTCTTAAGTATACTTCAACACTTACAATGATTTTGTAGACACTCCAACAGTCCACGCCCTCGCAGCTGTTAAAGCATTTGTTATATGCATGACCTATCGACACATCGACCAAAATATCGTCTTGCCGGGCCTTCTTTGTCGGGCTATATTTTGTATTGATTTGTAAATCCTGCCTATGATAATGCAAGGTTCCATAAAATTTCAATATGTGCCCACATTTTTGAAATATATTGTTCATGAAATAAGGTTTATCACTAACAAGAAGTATGCTTTGTGTTGTATATATTAGGTCAGATTGTCACCTGACAATATATTCCGAATCTATTGGAGTACAATTGACCATGTTCTGTTATAAATAATTATGATTGACAGTTCTGGAACTGTCCATAGCTAGAACCATCATCTAATGAGATAAGTTGTCATTATTATTTTAATAAAGTGATATGGCTTTTATATTATAAATAGTGATGCGTAAGTTATGTAGACCATGGAACAAGGGTGGGGTTGTCGATAGGTCATTTGATTTTAAAAAATTTGCAATGTTCTTAATGTAATTTCTATTCATATTTTTCATATCAAGGGGAGAAGAGTTTAGGCCAGAATACAGGGACATTTGTGAGCTAAGAAGTCTGTGTGATGCGCCTTTATTAGCTGTGACAGCAACAGCAACCCAGGCAGTCCATGATGACATCCAGAAGTTCCTCCTCATGAAAGAGAATAGTTTCAACATCAGTTTGATACCTGACAGGTGTGTTTCTTAACCATTAAATATTTTGTTATTTGAGTTTTAATGTTAAATTTATTTCTTTATCAAAATAAAATGTTTTTAATTTTCAATTTCATATGATTAGCATATTGATTTTAGATTTTATGTAAAATGTGTGTCTTTATTATTACATGTAAAAGAGGTTATTAACAATTATCATTAATATTTATTTTGAAACAAACTATTAGGAAACATATAAATTATTTTATGATATGTTTCCTCAGTGTATAAATCATGTATTTAAAGATAACTATTAATATATAATATACAAAGTTTAAAATCAACGAAAATGACCATTTTGTTAAGGACCAACATTTTATAAAACGTGTTATAACCCAGTTAAAATATTTCTATTAAAATATAACGTTATACAAGTAACATGATAATGAGATGAGGTAAATTTATAAAATGTTTTATTATGTTTGTCGAAACTAAGTATTAAATCCAAAACACCTTACATTGTTCACAAAACGCATCCTCCATTGCGTAATGAGTAATTCTTTATTTTGAGTATGTGTATTGGTCACGTTTATTGGCGTATAGTATTGCGTACCAATTAACACCAAAACAAGTGTAATAACCAAACATAATTACATTAAGTTATAAAAGAAAGGGGGATAAGTTGAAATGCAATGTTAACACTTAACCCTACAGAGTTCATTCCCTTAAAACTTCATATACTGTTATAATATTGGAAATAAGACAATACTACATTTTAATTTCAGACCAAACATCAGTCTCAGCATTGTGAATTGCACGGAAAAGTTCGAGGCAGAGCTGGATTGGCTCCTTAGACGCCTACAGACAACAAGAGTATTAAAGACTATTGTCTTTTGCCGGTAAATTTATAGTTTACTACGTGTTTAATCACATATTGATAATTATTATTAATAATAGTACAATAAATGTTAGTACTAGTTAAGATGGTCGTACTTTTCAGTTAAACGTTTAATTGTAATTGTAAATGTTAAATACATTTATGAGAATACCCCGGTAATGTTCGTATGTTTTTGTTTCAGAACATACCGAATGGTGTACAACATTTGGGCTTGGTTGGTTGAAGGCTTGGGTACATCTGCATACGTCGGTGGCGAGGCAGTGCTTGCCAACCGGCGTGTGGAGATGTACTCAAGCACAACTGATGAGACTTCAAAAGATAGGATTTTGGAAGACTTTTCAAGCCAAAACGGAAATATAGAGGTGCTAATATGCACAGTCTCATTTGGACTTGGCATAAACATTAAGGATGTGTCGGTGGTTGTACATTGGGGTGCACCCAAAAATTGTTTGGGTTATTGGCAGGAGATAGGGAGGGCAGGGAGAGATGGACGACCCGCCTCTGCAATTCTTTATCCATACCCTAGGTCTCTTCTACCTAGGGTATGTGATAAAGAATTTGCAGAGAGCATCAGGACACCGACGGACTGTATACGACGTCGACGACTTTACGAACTGAAGACGGATGACATGGACATGACGTCTTTACGAAATGGTTTGCCATGTGACGGTGTGTGTGAAAGTGTGTGTGTTTGTGACTTGTGTAAATGTTGTAGTTTTTGTTATGCAAAGTGTGAATGTGTGAGCAAAAGAAATAATTTATTTTAAATGTGGATATATATATATATTTATGTGCGTGTGTGTGTGTGTGTGCGTGTGTGTGTGTGCGTGTGTGTCATTGTATTAAAATGTTATGCAGTATATGCATTGTTATAATTTGCAAATTAAGTTTTACATTTATTGAACAGAATGTATATATAAAAATTATTAATTATAAAAATTTGATTGTTAATTTTTGCGTAATGAAATTACATTAAATAATATTGCCTTCATTTTATTAAGAACAAGTGTGCTCACAATAGTGATGTTGTCATTCATTCATTCATTTAATGCTTTATTTCCTCCTATAAAGAAGATATTGAACAAGCTATTTACAAAATCTAAAGAACAGTCAATTAAATAATCGAACACAATCAAAAGCATAAATTATGCTATATTGATGATAAATTAAATATGCCACATGCATATGTCGTGTTATATAAGGTCGACACCTATAGATGTATTGCACGTGTGCAGTGTATGTTATGATATAATAACATCAGTTGCTTAAACAGATTCACTAAAAAAGGTTTGAAGACATTTGACAATAAATGTGTATGATAGTCGTTAGAAGTGCGACTCTATTCCGTAATCTAATATTGGCTCTAATAGAGCGCCGAGTAGTCTGAGAGTTGGAGTCAAACTGTCGTATTCGTTTAGCACATCCAGCTCGTCTTGTTGAAGCATTTTGGCAACAGAGTTCAGAAAGTGGTGTCTGAGTGTCTGAGATTTTAGGCATGCACAGATTACGTCGCGAGCTCATCTTGAAACACCTGGTTGCAGTGTTCACACACGAAGTTCTCCAGGGCAACTGGTCTGCACCATAAGCGAGCAATGGTGCACATGTTGTTTCTGAAAGAGCTGTTATTCGATACCGTATATACTACAGCAGGGCTAATACTTGGCTGCAGTATACGATCATGGATTCAAAGTAATCGTAACATTTACTTTACTTCGGACACATACATTTATAATCAATAATGAAGTATCAATACCAGCAAAAATGTACGATGAATGCATGCATTGAACATTATTTTTTATTGAATATTAAAAAAAGGAAATATAACCATAGTCCTATTTATATAGGTCCGACAAATTTGGAACATCAAACTTGATCAAACTATGAGGTATTGAATTTAAATGATACACATATGCTCTTTATTAAATTAATTTGGAGGACAGGCAGACACAAACACAAACAAACATATTAATATTAATTAATTTGCATATAAAAACAACAATTTGTGAAAATATAGATCGTGAGGAAAGATATCCCTATTTAAAACACATAATTATTGTTTTATTTTTATGGCGTATTTTCACGTGTTACTGAACTGCTTAAACAGACAATGTTTTTGCGCGTTCCTAAGTGTGTTTTGCTGTGTAATAGACCAAGAGACAAAATTATAACAATTAGAATGACACTATTTATGATGATAGTGTAAATATGACGCGGTTGTTGTTGTTGTTATAGATATTGTTTGTTTGTTACTGTTCTTATAGATTTATAGATGATGATGATGATGATGATGATGATGATGATGATGATGATGATGATGATGATGATGATTGATTATGATGATAATATGATGATAATCATATTTCAGATTGATAATTATAACATAAATATTTTTAATTGACAAGAAATTTATAGTTGTGTTTAACCGCATTCGTTATTTATTTATTCAGTACTTTTGAAAATAATGGATGCCTGCATGAAAGAATTTTATTGAATTAAGTAAAATTGACCAAAATTAAATATTTAAAGGTTTGTTTTTGGTATTTTGTTTAATTTTAAAGAAAATGTCATTTAAATCTTCAATGAAAATAAGTGAAAATGCAATTCCTCAATTTAGAAGGTTCCGTTATAGTTCTTGTCCTAAGGCGTTGTGGCGTTACAGGAAAACATCTAAAATGTAAATATTAAAAAATGGGTTTTCCTGAACGCCCATTATTGTGGCTAGGTATAAAGATACAGACCTAGCATCTTTAAATGTGTT
>Ga0224511_10001783_pt1 | contig 13594 bp, 7 predicted proteins | sample SF_May12_sed_USG_2_FD_169988 | JGI IMG/M metagenome (GOLD analysis project Ga0224511, IMG submission 169988) | Sediment microbial communities from San Francisco Bay, California, United States - SF_May12_sed_USGS_8_1 | ecosystem: Environmental > Aquatic > Marine > Sediment | place: USA...
TTCGCATTAACATTAGACCTACGTGTATTGAGGGTATTCTTGGTAAAACATTGAAACAATGTTTTCTTCATATCAATTATATTTCACAAATGAATGGGCCCGCGTGTTCTTGGACATACTGCGTTACAGTTGGTCTCTCGCCAGAGAGCGAGACGAAAGTCGCATTAACGAGTTATCAATTGTCTTATATATACGGTGTCTTTAGTCAAATTCTATTTGCAGCTTTTAATTATGACAAACGATGGATTTGTGCAAAAACACCCATCTCGTTAACTGTAGTTAATAAATAAATAAAAACATGTAAACTATGATGTTGTTAATGTTACAAAAACGCTATATTGTTGTTTTAGTAGCGCGTAGAAGACGAAACAATGGACGTTGTTAACGGCATCATCAACAAAGTCCTCCGCATACCTTCACAATGAACATTACTGTCTTAGAAATAATCACTAATAGGAGTTACATTGGAGTTAAGCTTGAGTTAAACAAGAGTTAAACTGGAGTTTAATTAGTACACTTTAAAAACACAAGTGGCAGTCTGAGGCTAAGGCATATAATTTTTAATAAAACACAAAAATGTCCATAATATATTGAGATATGTTTACTAATTGACTCAAACGTTACGAAATTTGTTAATTTATTTTAGTCGGGCATCATACAATGGAATCCATTTATTTTCTCTGATTTTTGAAGTACACATGAACTAAATATTGATCAATATTTTTGTACAGTTTGTGGCAAACAATGTAACCCTCAATATTATTGAGTCAATATTATTGACAACTATATATTGTGTGTATGGGGGATTTTAGATGTAAGTAGTTAAAATGTGTGGGTGGTGCACACAACCAATAACTGCATTCATCATTTATCCATAAACTGGCCTCAGAAATCAGACACAAGTGGTCTGCTTTACTAAAGCAGCTTGTGACATGTTGCGGCCCAGTGCATAATGGTAGGATTCCTATTTTAATATAGATAAAGAACCCCAACGAGTAATACATTTTGGTGTCTTAAACACGAAGAACGCTGCTAAAATCATTGGTATAAATTCAGTGAATCGAATCCAAATTAAATCCTAGTTTGTTCCCCTGCCTAAAATATAATACGTGCTTAAGGGTACCCTACCTTACATAGAAAATGGCAGCGGCTCTACTGTGTTGGGGGTCTTTCGGATTTGTGTTCTAATTTTATTTATTTTTCTATATTTTTTTAATTATTTTAATTGTACCATTATATGTTACATTTTGCCGACATAAATCTATCTATCTTAAAATAAATCTTTCTATCTAATCGAAAAGGCGTTTCTCATATAAAAAAAAATCAGAGAAAAAATAAATAAAGCCCGTCCCTATCTACCTTGTTGGTCGACCCGACACGCATTGTTGTTAGGCCTAAGTCTTGCAGGTCCAACATATCCTAAGTCAGGTCTGTTTTATTTAAAAGATAGACCCCCATGATGAACGCAAAACCGTTTAATCTATTCATTTATAGGTCGATTTCAAATATATGGACATGTCACAAACAATAGAGCCGGTGTGTAATAATTATTAAGAGTAGGCACCTAGTGAAGTTCACGTGATGTGTTTCGGAAACTATAAACCCCGCCTAATTATCCGTATTTTGCTCACAAAAGCAAGTCAGGTTCTGATCATTAGCCGTACAAGTACAAAACATAATTTGATAAGTGGCTTTTGAAACAGGTTTAGGCAAAAAAAAAATCTTTGTTAGAAGATAATTCGATCTACCTTGGATTCAACTTCCATGCAAATGAAAAAGTAGTTTTATTACATTTTCAAAAAATACATTGCGGCGTTGAATAAGAATATGCTTTGAAACATATGTATATTGAATATGATGTTTTAATGCCAAGCATTTATAGTTATATTTATCCCTGCAATTCTTATACGTAACAACTAATTTGTTAGGTTCTATTGGCCTTGTATGAACATTGATAACTTAGATTTAAAGAATAAATGAAAAAACATTGAACACATTTAACACTTTTAAACAATAAACATCAAATAAGAATACTTTTAAAATCACTTACTTCACTGATATGTGCAATTGCACGTAATTGATAATTGTTAATCCACCTTATCGCATGTAAATACAGTATGAATACACTCCACTGCACATTGTAAATTGGAGATATCAGTTCATTACACTGGTGAAGTAATTACTGTACCCATGAATCAAATTGAATGTCTTTTGTTTTTATGTTATGGCTGTACGGGTCATTTTGTCATGATGCCCTTAAACTTGACCTGTCTACATTGTTCACAACATTCTGTCTTTGAACATCTCTTCAATTTAAATGGGCAACTTATAAAACTGTTGGTCGTATTCTTATCTTATAACACACTAAGGACGAAGAATGTTGCAAAACTTCTGCAATAAAGCTATTTTTATATGCTTGTACTTGTGAAAATTGTAAACACTTATACTTAAAACCACATTGACTCGACATATGTACTAACAGGCGTGATACAAATACATGTAATTAAATATCCTGTGAACAATTGCACTAACTTACTACAGCTGGTCTTAAGTGCCTGTGTGGCGGCTGTAAAATGTCGCCCGTACTTCATCATTGTGTTCATTGTATTTAAATTCTTCTGGTCCTCAGGGATCATGGGTAGTATGTTGTTTACGTTTAAAAAATAGAGTTCCACTCATGCGCTAGGAGGCGTCAGTGGTGTGGCATCTTTCATTACCACTGATGAACAGCTTCAATAAAACCGCGACTGCTACTTTTCACTGCAGGCTATGCTTCCTGAGTGCTTTCCCTTTCATCAGTTTAAGTATCCTGTGCATGTTGCTATGTAAACTTTAATATCACACATTATACACACATATATCTGGCAAAAAGAGCTGACATTAAGCAAGAAATAAGGAATATTTGCTTCTAATATAAATATGTTATGGTTTTAAAGAAATAAAATTGTATAAAACAACTCTTGACACGTTATTGCATAATAAGCGTGTGCCTAAATACTTCAAATTACAAACAGTTTAAAGTATATTTCTACCACGCGTTTACACACAAATCACACATATTTATTCAACGCCAAAGAACAAATGTGTCTGACAAAGTAATTGAATAGACAGTAAGCGAATAGCATACGTCTGTACTCAGTAATGGCTGAATTATGCTGAATCATTTTCAAAGAAATTACAACGATGCATGTATGGAATGCAATCAAATTTTGCATCTTTATTTACTTCTTAAATACATTCAAATATCTTTATTATTAAATATGTTTTATAATCATTTGTATATACCCATCAGTATTTCAAACCAATCAAGGAATTCTGAAAAAAGGAAACATAACCGTCCAACTACATTGTAGGAACCCATACAAGAGTTTTATTCGAAACATGATGAGTCGGAGAATTAACCTACTTAGTATTCCAACCCACAAGGCTAATGTTTACAAAAAGGTTAAACCGTTCCATTAATTAAAAAAAATATTCAAAGGAAACAAATGTCGTCAGAGTCAACTTGTCGGGTACCATAAAAATAACCCTTGAACAGATGATACAACAAGATACAAATAGAACACCAACACTAACGGACACAACATACAAACATTAAACATGGGATATTGTATAGCGCTTTTTATGTATATGTATGAATGCATATTTTTGTATTAGGGAACAAAATGTTTCCACCAAGTGCTTCGTTACCGCCTTCATAGTGTCAATCACAAGGTCAACAAACCAGTCTTGTGTTGAAACACGCTTAACATTTGCTGAACAGATTTTATTGGAAATATATTTCACGAAAACAAAATATATTTTTATAAATAAATTCATTATTATACTACCTCATAACATAATACACAGCTTTTTTTTGCTTATGTATCGGCATTGAAAAGGTTCTTGCCACTGTCCAATCATGTGAAATCAAACGTTGGCCATGTCTCGGTTATTCTCCCATTAGCGACAAATTTAGCAAACTAAGTGGAAAACCATTACAATGCAAATATTTTAATCAGAAGTCAGATCTGTGTAATATTATATATTATTCTGTTATTCTGTATAATGTAATATATCTCTTGGTAATGCATTATTATGCCAATTCTGATGAATCATTAAAAATAATTGATGGCACAACCGAGTAGATTTATAAAATCACAATGTCATTACGAATCACTGTCAACGTCATAAGTCTGTAAAACCTGAAATGTAAGCATGAGCATAACTACATGTACAAGTACCTATGTACTATGTTGAAATTTAAACAGCTTTGTGTGATAATGGCATCTTGAAAAAAAATCAGAACATTCTGGGCGAAATTTGCTTTTTATATAAAGAAAATAAAACTTTTGCAAGTGTCATATAATGTTAACGAAAATGTCATTCAATTGTTTATTTTACCATTAAATAATTTAATATTTAATATAGTCGTCTCCATATTTTCATTTTGCAGCAGCGAAGCAATTTGCAAGTGTGTTGCTTATTAGTGTTTTACCACACAATAGTATCCTTTATAATGTTATGCTCATTTACTAATAATGTCACAAGACAAGCTGCTTCATTGTGTAATGGATTCCTAAAACAAAAAAGTTGTGAGAATTGACGGAAAGAAATCCATCCAGTTTTATCCGTGTGTTTAGTTCGTATATAAATTAAAACATGTCAAAGAAACTCTGGTGTGAGACAGCCTGAAACTGTCATGTTAAGAGCACGGTGACAATATGGTCCACAAAAACAGAAAAGTTGGTATAAAAAGATTCACCAACATCATGACAACACCACGAAAGCAACACACTCACGTTGATCTTACAGAAATGCAAGACCTCCTCAAATACTTTAACAAGTACCCACATCTAAGAACTCAATCAACGTTTTGTTAGAGGATTTGAGAAACTTCCATGAGAACATAAACCGAAACAATATTTAGAAATACATTTAATTTTGAAAAATATTTGGCAGAACAGCTAAAACTATGTCGGATCTCTATATGGAACGTTCTTTTTATTGTTTTCAATATAGACTCCGGAATTGGCATATTTTTATGTAAAGTTTCTGTATTTCATTATCTGTTCCTCCTGTCGGACATTAAATCAACATGTACCTGTGATGATAAATGTCAAAATGATCTCAGGTTTAAGGTTTAACACATGATTACTTAATTCATAACTCATTATGTGGACGCATATCGGCGTATATTTACGTTTTATTGCAATGTAATATTTGTGGTTTTGTGAAAAAGAAATCTTGCACCTTCTTGGGGTTACATAAGTTGGCATTGGCGTCGTTCATTAAACAAAGCAAAATACATATAATTATAAATATAAAAAACCCAGAAAAATCCGAAAACAAAAAAGTTAGTTTTTTTCTAAATGTCCGTTGCGTCATGGTGTTCTTCGTGTTTTTGTGACGTTCTGTGTGTTGGTTTTTGTACGGGCCATTTTGTCATGGTGCCCTTAAACTTGACATAGATTTTTATCAACATTATTTACAACATTCTTTCTTTGAACATCTCTTCAATGTTTATTAGTAGCTATAGTGGCGACACAAGTTCATGTTTATGAAACCGACGCCTTGCCAGCACGTGTTTGAAGACTCCTTTAGAGTACTTACGATGTCTGTAAGGCAACCTGTTATGCATAAATTGTATGGTCATGTCTAGTCTTTCTGTCTTATTTATTTAATGTGTGGCATTTAGCAGATGACGAAAATGTCAATGAAAAGTACTTAAGATTTAGTTAGCTGGACAATTTAAAGTACTGACAGTCTAGATTTGCAATGCAGGATTGGCATGGGATATTCTAAATACATAACGTTTGGGAATGATATATTATAACGTGCGTACTATTAAAATGTGTACTCTATATACTTAAACACAGGACTTTGGATATTACAGGACTCGTGTACTCGCGTGTTTCTGCGACTTACATAACACATATTGCAGTACTATACGCTAAGTCTTTTTAAGTGGTCCTTTATCATAGAAACGCGGTTTGACCAAAACATAGTTTAGGGGCATAATTATAAACTTGATTTAGATATTCCTTTATCGTATATTTTTTAGTGATAAGAAGAAGAGTTCATATTTGACTTCTTGCCAGTCCAACACTCTAGTAGAAAGCAGGTCGCACAATTTTCTTTCTAAATAAATCGATCTTGGCTTTAAAAGCTGCCGTATGCGATAGTTGAGCTTTATATAGCATTTTTATATAATATATAAATTATATTTTTATTTTTAAAATATAAATATGGACACAAATTGTCTTTAAACTGTGATTTATCGTCACACAAAATATGTGTTGAAATAAGGCTTTAATAGATAACCTAAAAAGCCTTTAAATGAGGTTCGCGTAAGACTTGTTCAAAAGTAATTATTACAATGCATTTCGTAAGACATACTGTAGAATGTTCGATGCAAAACTGTAAACATTCTTTAATGAAGATTATATACCATTCAATCGGTATATAAAAGAATAATAAAAACCATTTTGAACCGATCCTCTTCAGACATGCTGACAATGTGAAAAGGGCATAGTTTCGCAAATTGTCAACCTCCTCCCATTTCTGAGTAGTCTTTTGTTCGTGGAATAAGGTTTATCACAAACAGGAAGTACGCTTTCTTTTGTATTTAGAAGGTCAGATTGTCACCTGACAATATAACCCTAATCCATTGGATTAAAATTGACCATGTTCTATGATAAATGATCATGATTGACTGTTGCAGAACTGTCCATTGCAGATAGATTGATTTGTGAAAATAAATAAAATATGTCTACGCCTACGCGCACTCGCTCAGTGCAATTAGGCTTACGTCGCATAACTGGCGTCGTCAAATAAAAAAAATGCATAAATTTGTTATAAAATTTAATTAAAATAACAAAAAAATGTATGACATTTTAATTAAACTTTTTAACCGTGTATAATTTTTAATAACACTGTTACTGAAAATATATACGTCTTATTAAAAAAGTAACAGGAAGTAATTTATCATAGTTTTACCTACCCTTAATATGAATAAAGTGTGAACTGTTAAATCTTGTTTCAAAATAAAAATAATCAAAAATGGTAAAAAGTGACTTAGTGATTTACCTTGTACTGTCATATTTGTATTTGTTACTGAGTTTGTGATTCTTCTGCATTGCTGCATATGTGGGTTTCAGTTTGTGATTCTTCTGTATATGTTACTAGGTTTGTGATTCTTCTGTATTGCTGCAGATGTGGGTTTCAGTTTGTGATTCTTCTGTATTTGTTACTAGGTTTGTGATTCTTCTGTATTGCTGCAGATGTGGGTTTCAGTTTGTGATTCTTCTGTATTTGTTACTAGGTTTGTGAGTCTTCTGTATTGCTGCAGATGTCGATTTCAGTTATGCGTTCATTCTATGAAATCACTACAGTAACTATGTAAAGACTTTATATTATTTCTTAGACACATTAACAGTTTTGAAAGTACATCTAGGTACTATTTTATTTGTTTTTCAAATAACTTGTTGCTTGGTATTTAAAATGCTAGATGTGTGTTTCAGTTAATTCTAAGAAAGCGTTACAGTAACAATGTACAGACTATAAAATATGTCGTAGACACATTTACATTTTGTAAAGTACATCTATATATTATTATATGTGTTATTTTAATAACTTGTTGTTTGGTATTTAACATTCAAAGCTTTTTTATGTTTCAACCAAGGATGTAAATATTAGGTACATCTAGTAATAATTATATGTGTTCTAATTACTCGTTGTTAGATTTTTAAATTTGTAATTTGGTAGCGCTTTTGTTACATACATGAATGTTCATAAGTTCAGTACTTGATGTCCACATTAAATAAATAATCAATTGGTGCTTTAAAGTAAATGATTATAATTATGATGTCTGCGTGAAATAATTAATTGTGCATTGTCCATGGAACCTTTGTGCATTATACATGTATTGTTTCTTAGCACGTGTATTTTGCACAAATGTGTAGCTAAGCTTTGTTGATCATCAAAATACCCTATTTAAGACCTATAGGGGCGCCATCTTCAATAGATAGATCCATTATTGTGAAATATGAAAAGATTTAACCACAAACATTGTCATGTGTTCTATTGTTAGCTACTACATTGTGGTGAACTTTTTACTGTAATCTATTGTTAAGATAAGCAGATTATAGGGCTTAAGTGGATCTATGCATCCCAGCCCATCAAGGACGTTTGTTCCTTAACGCTTCGTATGTGGCGAATGAACAGGGATACTGTTATAATTGCCAATGTCACATTTTTCCACGTACTAAGAAAATCACGTTATTTCTTCTTTACGATGCAAGTAGGCGTTGTTAAAGGTGTGTTTTGAAAAGTTTAAGAATAAATAACAGATGTGACATAACCACTCACTTAGTTTGACAGAGAGGTATATTTTTGGGAAATAATAAAAATTATATGAAATTTATAGGTGTGCGGGTTGACATTTATTATATCGCTTGAACCTATGTGTACAGTTAGGTAACCATAATTATAGAATCCTAACGGGCACATGCGTACTTGAATGGACCTTGAATCGCATTATGAACCATTAATGAATTGATAGTGTTTCTTCTAGGAATACTAAGAATGGGATTAAAGCCATAGAATGAGAAAAAGGGATTGCCGGTAGATTTAATCAGATTAAAACATATTGAAGGGTAAATGTTCTTAAAGTGGTCTTTCACATCAATTTCTTCAGTAGATCTCAAAGTTTCGATGTGTGTCCCTTTGCAATAATGTGAAAAAAGGAACAAATTAGTGTGGATGCACTTGAAGATGAACCTCCTTCTTTTTAGTGCGCATTTATCAGATGCGTTTTGTAGCGGATGCAGTACACACAATGACTGATGCGCGGTACGCCTAAATCTTGTCTTATCATACGCAAACTTCAAATTTGGCATAAAAATTGCAATTCTGACAAAAAAACAGTCACAAAGAATCAGGCCATGCCAAATCGAAATTCTGTTAAGCGTCCGCGTGCGCGTAGGTTTTAGAGTCCTCAGTCCAATAAAAAAAACAAATTTGTTGTTGAAATTGTCTTATATACTTACGATGTTCCGGGATTCTGAAAAAATATTACTTAGATTTAACTGAAATTATAAACATTTATGTACTACCAAGTACTTATTATTTGAATACTAGTTAGGTTGGACATGTTAATATTACATATACTTACGTTTATGAATATTGTGCAACAAAGATCTCCAACGTATTTTGTCTCACGTGTGCCATTTATATACTGTTTAATTCTGTTATGATAGTATTAACAGCGTAATTTAGATCATGCCTTGGTTCATGGTACATGCAACTGTTATCATTATACATGATTGTGTAACATGTCCATATACATGGAAAGTAATAGTCCACATTGTATGGAAGTATAAGTATTCTCATTATAATTGATTTATTTCACAATTACTGCTTCCTTACAAAACATATGTTGTGACAATATTTTCATAGCTGTGGCATTAATACAATACATATTTTACGTGAAAATTACGTTATACTTCACCATATGTTTTTAGTCATGCTAAAAGTAGTCAAAGTCAGTACCTCAGACCAGTGTTTCGCATTATGATTATGTTTTTTCCATTAAATATATAACTAATGCATTGTTTTTGTCGTAGAACATTTGTGTTTTTATTTTCGGTTTGTGTGTTTTTGTGAATAGGTACCTAGGTTTATCAAACTTGAGTTGACGCTTAACAGAAATCCAATTTGGCATGGCCTTATATTAATCTCATTTACTACATTTAAGCCGCACGAAGGCGTAGACTAAAGCAGTATGCGGTAATTAAGTGGGTTGGATGTTACACTCGATGTTATAGTGGATGGTATAACAACGTGACGTTTACAATTAAAGAATATATTTTACAAGTTACAAAATATATCATAAAAATAAATGTGTTACAATTAATTAATTAATTAATTAATTAATTAATTAATTAATTAATTAATTAATTAATTAATTAATTAATTAATTAATTAATTAATTTATTTATTTATTTATTTATTTATTTATTTATTTATGTATTTATTTATTTATTATGAACGCAAATCTAAATATAAGTTAAATAAATGTACAACACAACTTGGTTTATCTTTTTGTTAAAGAAAAATGACATAAGCCAAACATTGCTATGATAACACAAATATGTTTGTTTATTTGTTTGATTGGTTGGTTGTTTGGCTTTAAAAAAAAGTTAACGCCGCGTTTTAAATTATATCACGGCGGTCAGTCCTCTAACCTGTCCTCGACATTAACTTATATACTTTGCAAGCGACTGACCGATTCCTCAAACGGACCGTTCCGCAAATGTCAATCATTATCATTTATAACAGTACATGGTCAATTTTAATCCAATAGATTAGGAACATATTATCAGGTGACAATCTGACCTAGAAAACACAAAAGAAATACCCCTACACAAGCCTTCACAAGATCAAAGCAAATCTACCGCATTGGGCGGAGTCTGAAAGTTTGCGGTACGTTGCTTTGAACTAGGTTTAGTATCTTACATCACAGAGAGAGAGAGAGTGTACCTTTGCAATATAGCTCAACCCCATGACTTTAGTATTACGACTGCGTAGCGCTTTCGTTAAAACACATCTGCATTAATTGTTTTTAAAACAACTGAAAGAAAGCTGAGAAATATTGTTGTATAAGTACACTGGCGATAAAAGTACGCGAACATTAAACAAATGTATGTCGATAAATAACGTTTCAAACAGAATGATTTATATATTTGTGTACGAATACTCTCTTAAGACTTCGTTAAAACGTATTGATTTGATTTATAGGAAAACTCTGTCTAATTGAGGCTTCGTCAAAACGAATTGATTAGATTTCTAGGAAAACGCTTACGTACCTAAATGGTATTACATAACACTTTATATCGCAGATACATTAACACTTTAAAAAGTTCATCTTTATAAAAGTACATCTTTTAATATAATGACTCCGTAATTGATGTGAAATACTAAGTTGGTAGCGTTGTGACCTATAAACTGATGTTAATAAGTACTGTTATTGATTAAAGCGACAGAACAATTTCAAAGAGTAAATAATATAGGAAATATGAAACGTTTATTATCTGTCCAAGTGAAATATATAACTTGCTCTTTTAAAACATAAAACTCAGTTAAAATCGGTTCTTGTTCACCTAAAACTGTCCATTTTATTGCTATATCCACAGTAGACGTATACGTCCAATTTGATAAATAAATCAGAAGCTCGAGCATGCGTAATTAAAACCAAAACTAATACAAATATGGAAAAGCTGCCTCGCAAACAAAACACTGATGAAGAGAAAGAAAAGAAAAAATAGGAAGAAATATGAGCAGTCGCAGCATTTTGTTCGGATAAACATAGATGTGTTTGATCGTTGGCAAGAAGCTAAAGCGAGAGAAAAGAAATAATGATATGACCAATTACCTCCGTAAGTGATAGTAAGTCTTATCGATGTTTCATTTACAAAAATGCTAAACGTAAATACGATACCCTTTGGTCAAAACAATGAATATAGAGTGAAATATGACAATACGCTAAAATTTTAATTTGTCTGAATGTGTATTCCAAGCTTTAGAAAACGTGACATTGCCGCCAGTTTTATTTTTGGTGTAATAAGAAAATCCCAGATGACGCGTATGACGTCATCCAATCTTATAAATATTCATTTTTGCTCGTTGTGATCTGATTGAATAAAAGACCGTTTTTTAGTTCAAAATTGATATTTTCTGTATTTAAACTATCGCGAGGGTCATTAAAAGTCGAGTTTTTATGTTTCCTATGGTTTTCCTGAGACAAAATATGTTATGTCGCTTAAAATAAGATAAGATGAGATAAGATAAGATATAAAGATCAGATAAGATCAGATAAAAAGTGTTATCGGCTAGACATATAACAAATAATGAAAGCTGGTCAGGTTATTTAACCGACTGTTAAATATGATAGATAAAAAACTTGAGTATAGCAACTGTAAAACAGATTTTAACGTATAATGTAACATGTATTAGGTTTACAAACAGGTAATATATAAGATTCAAGTTCATATGTATATAAAAACAAGTCCTATATCTCATTTATGATCATTATGTGATTGACATACAAGAGCCAGCGACTAGCTGCACATATGTACAACATAGGTTACAATCACATCACAAAATATACAACAGAGAATACATGTAAAAATGAAGTTGTACTATATTTGTGGTGCCAAACAACTTATACTTGTCAATAATGAAAACAATTTTATAGAAAAAATCCATCGTCTGGATCGTCTGGTAACAGGATAAAACTGTGACTGTTATTTTACCCTTATCACCTATCCCCACTTATTACAACCTTTTTCATATACAATTTCGCACCCATGTTCTTATCAGGACTTAGTCAATAAAGAAGCACAAACTACATGTAAGTGCGTAAAGGCTGCTAAAACCGGCATATTGTATAACCGAGGGCTTTCCCTTTCATCAGTTTATTACTACTAAAAATAGACGGCCTTGTCGGATGTAATGGTGTAGAGGTCGCTGAAAATAATTGGATCCGACTAATTGATGGTTTAAATCCCGATATACGACCATCCACAATTGACATTTCTTGGTTGTCAAATTTGATCAATTCGTCAATTTTGATCATTTATATAATAACAGAACTGTCTATATAAAATGGAAAACCATTTTCACATAATATTAATGTCGATGCCACTATTTATATGTGCACGTATAATCATAGTCCCTGTTCGTGCTTTTCGTCCACGAGGTCACAACGAAAGTTCACAATGGGAAGGAGTTAGATAATATTTCAGAAAAGTGCATTTTGAGTACAAAATTGAGATGCAGTAACATAATAATAACAAATGTGACATATTCACTTATAAAGTATAGCAATGGCTGGCGCGTATCTATGGCAATATCTATTAAAGTCATGTTGGAGCGTGTTTTATCTTGGTTAACATAAATATGTCGTTTCGAACGTAGCTCTATAAAGAAAGTAAAACATAAGTTGATTATAGAATCTCAGTGAATATATGTGTACTTTAACGAATTTTTAATTACATAATGATCCATTGCTAAAATGGATGTGTAGATCAGCTTAAACCTCTTATGTAATTAAAGCAATTACGGCCTCCGTGCTCGAATAATCACGCGACTGAACTCGCAACCGTGCTCTAAAGGTCTATACTGCTCGCAAAATTAAATATTTCCTAATTTGAGGAGAGAATAGCCGCTAATTTAGTTTTAACTGGTTTAAAACTGTAAATAGATTAAAAAGAGGCCTTTGATAGCAACTTTACTAGTAGCGTTCAGAGTAACAAGGTTAATACTTCTTCCAACGCATATTAAATAGGTCATACCACGGAGAAGGGTCCACGTCCTTTTTGTCCTTATATATTTACTAATTATTGTGCTTTCGTATTTTATTGGCAAAAACAGTGACAACTAACACCTGAACATAATGTAAAGCAATATAATCGTTTTACAAGATTGGATTATTACAGAAATGTTTTTTAAATCGTTTGTTTGGTTTTTTTAATTGGTTACTAAAAGAATGTTAGGCGTTTCATAATTCCAAGGAACGTCATCATTTTTAATAGTTGCGTTAAGCACCCCATAC
>Ga0224511_10001785_pt1 | contig 13588 bp, 12 predicted proteins | sample SF_May12_sed_USG_2_FD_169988 | JGI IMG/M metagenome (GOLD analysis project Ga0224511, IMG submission 169988) | Sediment microbial communities from San Francisco Bay, California, United States - SF_May12_sed_USGS_8_1 | ecosystem: Environmental > Aquatic > Marine > Sediment | place: USA...
TCACAGTTAAATGTCAAATAAACCAAAACAAAATTTATATACATCTAAAAACTTTATAGAATGTTGAGTGTCAGAAGTAACCTCAGTATACATAATTTTCCCTTTTAAGTGCTTCAATTTCCTTTCAATCAATAGCAGACAATATGTAGAGTCTGCTTGTTAATTTCATATTGATTATTCCTATAATGGCAGGATATCCTTCAAACTTAGCTAAAAAGTTTTCCCCAACAGTGCAATTTCCACAACACATCTAACCGTTGCTTCCGCTTTATAATGCACAATGGTGGGGGTATGAATCGCTTACAGCGATAGTTCTAGTTTAATTTGGATTTAGATTTGACTTTTCTAGGTTGATCATAAATCCTAGTGAGACTAGAAGATACAGGCATTGTTTCTTGTCTTAAATTATTACTTGTTTGATTTGATTCAGATTTAGCCAGTCGTCTGAAGTAAACAGCCAGACGTACATTCATTGTTCTGAGATACGCTGTCGCTACTGAAACCAGTTTGGTCCATGTCCTTGGAGCTGACGAGGGGTCGAAACACATAACTTTTCATTGGTAACATTGACCTTGGAAGCAAAACCTTAGAAACTTCCTGTGCTTTGGAAATATTGAAATGTGCAAGTAAGCATCTGCTAGGTTTATCGTAATTGCCCAATCTTTTGGTCTCACGAAGTTTATGACTTTTGACAGATTATACATTTTGAAATGCTTCTTTGCCCGATCACAGGGCGCATTTTGCCATTCTTTCTGGGAACTAGGAAGAAGGTACTGTAAAAAACCTTGTTGAGCACATGTACTTTTTCTATAGCATCTTTTTCGTAACAAAGTATTTATCTCTTCTAAAATATGTGTTTGCTCTTTTACAGGTACAATGGTTGGTCTTATGCCTGTAAACTGAGAATTTTCTAGAAATTCTAGCTTGTAGCCCTCTTTTATAGTTGACGGAACCCATTGGTCTGTCGTGATTTTATGTCAATTGCCCAGGAAATGACGTAAACGCCCCTCAACAGGTATCTGTGGTTTCATTGCATAAATTTAGTTAGAAACGATACTTACCTTTGAGTCACTTCTGTCTTGGGATACGAAAGGGCGGCACAGTAGGCTCAGCCTTCTCAGTCTTTGTCCTGGACTTGAAGCCCCCAGGCGTCTGGAAAGACCCTTTGAAGTTTGACTGGCTCGTGGACGGAGGCGATGAATGCATTGGGGCAAAAGTAGTTCCCACTTTTCGACGTTTCTCAGGGCGCTCGAAAGTACTGCTCCGGCACATGATCACTCAACTGATCTTTTTGTTCTTTTCGATTCTTGAGTTTGGCTTCAATACCTTTGCCAAACACACCATACCCAGATAAAGTCCAATACTTTGGCACTTATGTCCTTCAACAACTCTTAGCCAGTGTCTGTACTCTGCAATCGTGGCTTTTCTTCTTATCATATGATGAAATGCCCCTGTTGTGCCGCGCTGATCCAAAACTTTGGATGACATTTCAAACAGATCTCGCACTGTCTGAATAGAGCGATCAATGTTTGGTTCTTCCTCTTTCAGAGTGTTCATTAAGGAAGCTAGTCCCTGCTAAAGATATGACACACCAACAATACAAATACGAGCCGCCATCTGACCTTGGTAGCCAAGAGATTCGATGGATTTCAAGGGATGTTAGCACAACTGTCTGCCTTTACCCCTCGACTTGAAGGATTTTGCAATATGTCGCTTACGCAACATTGGTTCCACAATGTCATCCAGACCTGGAACATTCAAGACGTTGACCGAGTTTTCATGTACTGGAAAACTGGCCCGGTATTCATCTTTAAATGCTGTGATTTTCGACGGAAATTAACAACGCCATGATTTTGACAGAATTTCAACTGAGACTTGTCTAATAACAATCCTTATATCAGAATATCAGAAACAGCCAATTTTCTGGTTTCAAAAAAGTCTGACAAATTACCATTTTTGTCTACATACTTGCAGAATGGAATGTCTTTCCCACTGCCATACGACATCGGACTTAAGACAGACACTGAATCACTCAGACACTGAATCACTCTCGTCATCGGAATCACTTAACAGAGTATGACGATCGGAGCGCGACACTTGCAAAGAGAGTTCGTCTGTTTCCCGAAATTTATTTGGCGCACGAACTCGAGATTCTGCATTGCCAATTTCATTGCATTCACGCTGCCCCGAAGGCCCGTGGTTTTACAACATGTTTATAATTGCTTCTAATTTCCTATCAGTACTGGACTGCACTTTCATAATTTTGTGTTATATGTCCTTTACAGTAAGCCGACCCTTCTTTTCTTTTTCCTCATCCACCGGTGGTTCACTATGCACTGATGGAGAAGAGCCCGCCGCAGGAATAAGTGCAGCCTCAGCCAAGAAAACTGACTCGAATCTCACTCAAAACTAACAGAATAATATCCTATCAAAGACACTATCAGTTATAACATATAAATACGGTAAACAAATCACGTCTGAACGTTTCAACGCTAAAAGTAAAACCGATAACTATGAGGTTGTCACATGTGCGCGGCGTAAGAAAGAAGTAGTCCGCGTGGTCATGAAAGCGCTTGCTTTTTGTTATGCAAGCGCCTAGCGAGTCTGAATGTAAACAATGACTAAAATCCTATTAGTAAATAAATTACGTAAGTAAACCGAATGAAATTAAATTGAAATACTTCATGTTCATATTAACATTATGTCTCATAATATCATGTACATAGAAAGATAAAGATTTAATTTTATTATCGTTGGAGCACATTATGAGTGTTAAGAAATTAAAACAACAGCACATTCATGTCTTTTTTTCAGGTTATTTATCGTGGCGAAACAGTGCCAATGGTTCGTGGTTCATTCAGACCCTGTCGAGCGTTCTAGCTAAACACTCGCAGGATATGGACCTTCTTACGATCATGACGCGCATTAGTAAGGAGGTGGGGTTTGAATTCGAGTCTTGGGCAGACAATGAGTTTATGAATGAGAAGAAACAGATCCCCTGCATCACCTCCATGCTTACCAAGGAGATTCGCTTTGACCAAGGTCGGTTCAAGGTTGAGGTCAGGTTTAATGTTTAACATTGTAAGACTGACTGTATTTCCTGTCCGTTTTATATCTTTTGAAACCCTATTGGGATTTAAAAATAACTCTGCACAGTTGTGAAATATGATAAGTCGATGTGGTCCATGTGCATTGCGTATGTTTCACCAAGGTGGGATCAGGGTCAAGGTCAGAGTTCAATGCTGAACATATTATGGCAGTATTATTTATTCTCGCAATATATTTGAACCCCAGGTGGGATGGACAAACAATTCTACACAGATGTGAAATATAATGAGTCAATGTGCAATGAGTTTGTTTCACCAAGGTCTGTTTAAGTTCAAGGTCAGAGTTCAAGGTTAAAATTTGTATGGCTGTATAACGTGTCCTCTCATTAACCCATGTGGGATTGACTTTTGCACACTTATCAAGTATGATGAGTCGATGTGCAGAGTGCATTTAATTGACCAAGGTAAAATCAAGGTCAAGGTCTTAGTTCAAAGTTGAACATGGCATGACTTTTTATGTGTCCGCTTTATTACTGTTAAAGGGTTACTGACATATTGAAATGACTTCTCAAATGTACATTACCATGTAACGATGTGCAGAGCACATGTTTGACCAAGGTCAAAAATACTGTGCTAAAATGACAAGTATCATAAGGCGGTGTGCAGTGTGTATGTTTAACCTATGTTTGTTTATGGTCAAGGTCAAAGTTGAAGGTTAAACGTTGTATATATGTATTATGTTTCTGCTATACAACTCTGGAATGGTTGGTGAGTTTTTTAAAATTGACTTGGCACACATGTTAAGTACTATAAGGCGATGTAAAGAGTGCATTTTCTCCAAGGTCAATGTTAAATTTAAAGGACAAACTCTCTGTCCTGTCCACTATATGTCTTTTAACCCCTGGTGGGATCTACAAATAACTCTACACAACTGTCAAGTATAATAAGTTGCTGTGCAGTGCTTATGTTTGACAAAGGTCATTTCAATGTCAAGGGCATACTTTAGGGTTAAACATTGTATGACCTTTTACCTAGTTCAATAACTGTGACTTCAACTTGAACAAACTCATCCCCTTTCTCATATTGCAGCAGATGGGTATCAATCCCTTCCTGCAATTTCTCCAGGTTACGATCCCATCTTCATGTAAAAACAAATGTTTACATCAAATGACATATGGAATGAGACATCTTTGCTTCGTTTCCGAAAGAACCGCTCTAGTTATTCTTCAATGTTGTTTGATTATCATCTGTACATATAACAGCAGAGATCTATGCAAACCATTGTTGACTTCAGGCAAGGGCAGTGTGGAAACCCTGCCCCAGTGGTCAGGAGAGGAAATTCCTTCTATGGCACGTTTTTCACAACCATCTCCTTCGCCTAGGTTAGTCCCTGCCATTTCTCCGGCAACCTCTCATCTAAAATGCAAACCACTTTCTTGGCGTTTTGATAACGATTACAATGGTTGTATGATTAATTCGTGGACTTTCGTCTTTCAGGGTGAGCTATTGTGACCGGTCTTTGTCCGTCGTCGTCCGTCGTGCGTCGTCCGTCGTGCGTCGTGCGTAAACTTTTTTACTTAAACATCTTCTCCTCTGAAACAGCTCATTGGATTTTGACCAAACTTTACAGGAATGATCCCTGTGTGGTCCCCTACAAAGGTTGTTCTAATTGTTCAAGTTGGTTGCATAAGTAGGTCGCAGGGTAAAAAAATAGGTTTTCAAAATGCAATTTTCAAAAATCTTCTTGTCTGAAAATACAAAGCCTAGAGCTTTCATTTTTTGTATATAGCATCATCTAGAGGTCCTCTACCAAAGTTGTTCAAATAATGCCCCTGGGGACAAAATTGACCCCGCCTGGGGGTCACAATTTTACATTGAATTATATAAGAAAAACTGCAAACGACTTCTTCTCTTGAACCGCCAATGAGAAGTTGACCAAACTCAGCAGGAATGGTCCCTGGGTAGTCCTCTACCAAAATTGTTTAAATGGTTCTGATTGGTTGCATAAGTAGGTCACAGGGTCAAAAATATGTTTTCAAAATGCAATTTTTAAAACTCATCTTGTCTGAAACTACAAGGCAAAGGGCATTCACATTTCTTATATAGCATTATCTAGAGGTCCTCTACCAAAGTTGTTCAAATTATGCCCCTGGGGTCAAAATTGTCCCCGCCCCGGGGGTCACAATTTTACATTGCATTAAATTAGGAAAAGTTCAAACGACTTCTTCTCTTGAACCGCTAATGATAATTTGACCAAACTGTACAGGAATGGTCCCTGGGTAGTCCCCTACGAAAATTGTTCAAATGGTTCTGATTGTTTGCATAAGTAGGTCACGGGTTAAAAAATTAGATTTTTAAAATGCAACTTTGAAACTAAAAGGCCCAGAGCTTTTATTTTTTGCTCACCTGAGCACAAATTGCTCATGGTGAGCTATTGTGACCGGGCATTGTCCGTCGTCCGTCGTGCATTGTCCGTCGTGCGTCGTCCGTAAACGTTTTTACTTAAACATCTTCTCCTCTGAAACCACTCATTGGATTTTGACCAAACTTCACAGGAATGATCCCTGGGTGGCCCCCTACCAAAGTTGTTCAAATGGTTCTGATAGGTTGCATAAGTAGGTCACGGTGTCAAAAAATAGGTTTTCAAAATGCAATTTTCAAAAATCATCTTGTCTGATACTACAAGGCCTAGGGCTTTTATATTTGGTATTAATCATCATCTTGAGGTCCTTTACCAAAGTTGTTCAAGTTATGCCCCTGGGGTTAAAATTGAACTTGGCCCGGGGGTCACAATTTTAAATTGAATTATATAAGGAAAACTTCAAATGACTTCTTCGCTTGAACCGCTAATGGGAATTTGACCAAACTCAGCAGGAATGATCCCTGGGTGGTTCCCTACCAAAATTAATTAAATGGTTCTGATTGGTTGCAAAAGTAGGTCACAGGGTTAAACATTAGGTTTTCAAAATGCAATTTTCAAAAATCTTCTTGTCTGAAACTACACGGCCCAGAGCTTTCATATTTGATTTATAACATCATCTAGAGGTTCTCTACCAATATTTGGCTCCACTGTGATTTTTTACCTTTTCCTCAGGTGAGCGACCCACGGCCCTTTGGGCCCTCTTGTTTTTATATTAATATAACCTTTTTACTTTGTCATAAAAACTGAACCTGAAAATCCACAAAGTTCGGCAAAAAAATTACATAAGTAACACCAGACGAACCACTTTGACCTTACAGTAGAAAAAAATTAGGTCACTGAAGCGTAAAATGTATCAGGGAAGTTGTTTTTGGCAGTAGATAAATTGACAAAACGGCGATCGGGATTAAAATTTGGCAGTCAACACGGTTGAAACCTTTGGCCATTTCTTTTAAGATTTAAAAAAAAGTAAACATATATTACACCCAATGACAGAAAAATGTTTAAATATTCTAATGATATGATTTTGATAGCAATTACTTAATAATTCACAGAGAAATAGTTTATTAAACACACACAAAATTAACATGGAGTTACAAGGGGAGGTAGATTTTTTGACGTTACGTTGTAGTTGCTAATATTTGTTTATATATATGATTATTGTTATGATTCAATGACATGTTTCTTTTAACATTATGTATTGAATTAAAATAAATCGATTTATCTATTAATCATTACAATTTCACATACATAAAATGTGTAATGAAAAGCACAAATCAAATTTAGCTTGTATTTTGAACTGTAAAACACTGTTGTTTAATAGATTACTTTATATTTACCTACATATGTGCCATTGGCCCGGTTAAGGGTTTAACGCTAACTATCAGCGTTAACTACTTACGCTAAAGCGTTAAAATCAAAGTGAACTTTAACGCTTATGCAAACAAGTTGTTCAAAGTTAACGCTGATGCTAACGTTAGCAAAACTGTCGTTAGTTAACGACAATTTCTAACGTTGGTCAGACTAGCGTTAAGTTGACGTTAACTTTTTGTTAACAGCAACACTGGCTGCCATAGCTGTGGAAGTGCTGGTTTTATGGGAGACATTTTCTAGTTTTAATCTTCAAATTTAAATTATAAAGCTTACCTTTGTGGCGTTCAAGTCTTTTTTATTTCCTTCCCTTTTTTACTACCTTTGTTGATTTCATTGGCGGCAACAGGGCAACATATGTGATTGTTACCAGTGCTGCAGTCAAACTTAGCTTCTTTGTTATAATTATTTAAGAAATTAAACATAAAAAAAATACACCAACATTTGGCAAAATATTGTTTTATAATTCTAAATCCACCATTGAAACCAATATTTTTTAACTTACAAACAGAACAGAATACTAACCACAAACTGAAAACGACAGGTAATTAATATTGACACTAAAGTGCATACTAAGTATGCTTGCCTCCAAAGCCTACACAAATGATATTCCTACTTTTAATTTTGTTTTCCTTTTTATGATTTCATTGTTGACAGCTGCCTTAGTCAAGGTTTGTGATTTAGGCAAACCGTATTTCTTGAAAAATGTTTCTTAGGTCGGTTTTCAAGAAACGGTTGAACGAGTAGCATTTATCTGCCCTTTTTTGCTGGGCTTGTACAGTCTTTTGAGTAAGTTTTTTTGCATTAGATTAATTTGTGGAAGAAAAGTAGGTAAATTCTAAACACCTTTTTGACAAAGGCATGCTTTGGCACAGTCTGTCAACACAACAGTTTTTTTTTCAATTTTGACAGCCTACTCAAAAGAGATATATTGCTGTAATTTACTTTTCGCTATTTAGGAAGTTATTTCCCTTTTGGTACTTAGTCAACAACTTTATTTTTGATTATTTTTCAAGATTGGAAAATCAAAGTTTTCTGAATATCCTGGCCTATGAATGCAAAAAGAAAAGAAAAGGCAAAGTTAACTGGCACCCTTTTCTTATGTTAAAATGTTGTTTCCTATATACCGACAATAAAGAAATATTTGACTTGACTTGACTTGACTTTCTATACCAATGCAGTTATTGGTTGTTTTTATGAAGGAGCTGTGTACTAAGCATCTAGTTCATGGATTGTTTACTAAGTAAATATTTTTTAAACCTAAATTCTACAAGGTTAGTGTCCAATTACACTTGAATGAATAATTTTCACATTAACCACATGACAGACAGCAAAAGCATTAAAATATTATTGAATTGTAAAAAATGCTTCATATAGTTAGCTTAACGTTGATACTAACGCTAACTCATAAGCGTTACATCAGCGTTAACTAACGCTAACCTCGACACAGCTTCCAACAACCCACTAACGCTGACAGCGTTAGCAAGCGTTGACGCTGATGATTTAACGCTTACACGTAAGCGTTAACGTAAGTAACTTAACAATAGTTTTGAACAACCGGGCCATTGTGTACATTCGGTTACAGAGGGGATGTAGAACACCTGATGACGTCTGAAGAATTTTTCGCAGACGAGTACAAAATGAACAACCCGAATCGTGGCCGCGCTATCATCATCAACAACAAGTCGTTTGACAAGAGACTCCGTGTGAGCGAGCTAACAAGCTCAGATCAGGATGTCATTGCCCTAAGTCAGCTATTCAAAGAATTGGGCTTCACAACTGACCTCTACCAGAATCTGTCGTGTCAAGAGATGCTGCAAATTTTATGTACAGGTAAGCTAAAAAGTATATCCCTACATCTAATGATTATCTTATAATTTGACAAAATTGCTGTAATTAAAACTTTCTTTACCATCAAATTGAATGATTTCAGTAAAGTTTAAAACATGTTGAAAATTGTTGACATATCTCTTCAAGGTGGAAAAGAAACCTAGATTAATTAAAATCCCAGTTAAGTTCTTTTACCTTTTTTCTGACGTAGTAGTGATGTGTTACTGGTATTAGTATAATTCATTTGAAAATTTAGAAATTAAAATATTGCAATTGGCACTTCAACTATTTAAATGATGCACATATAAATCGCAAGTTTTAAATCAAAAGACTGTAAACAATTATATCTGTGTGATTTGCCATCACTTGAGCTGGTATTTGTCTTGCAGCCTCCCAGGATGAAGAATTCAACAAGCAGTCTGACTGCTTCATGTGTGCTATCATCACCCACGGGGCGGAGGGATTCGTGTACGGCGTGGACGGGTTGTTTGAAACCAAACTGCTGATTCAGTACTTCCGTGGAGAAAACTGCAGCAGTCTAGTTGGCAAACCCAAGATCTTCATCATACAGGTTAACTCCCCGTCTTTTAAAATGATATTAAAATAAGGTTAACGTTGTTTTATGTTAGAAACTGAAAGAAATTTGCACTAGGAATTTCCTTTGTTATATCTTCTGAATTACAGATTATAAAATATGTTTGTATGATTGTTATGTGTGATGAAGGGACACAAACATACCTGTATGTTTTAGGATCTATTTGAACTCTTTAACGAACAAGTAACAACAACAACACCAAACGCAATGATGACGTTGATGTAATTCGTTGTTAGTGCAAAGGTGCGTAATCGCCGTAATAATAGTTTCCACTACACCTTATAAGTTTTTTATCCTTGGCAGGCCGATCAGGGAGTTCAGTTTGACAGTGGGGTGTGCTTGGACGTTGCTGACGCCAAACAACACGTGCCGGCACGCGAGGTCCAGGTCCACAAGATCCCCTCCATGGCAGATTTCCTCATTGCCTACGCTGTAACGCCTGGTACTTCATACTGTTTTTTGTTGTCTTGAATTTTCTGTGAAATCATTTTTATTTGTTGGACATTTAATTTCTTGTATTTTGTGGGTAGGGCAATCCACAAACAAAATGCTTATTTACTTCAGTAATATTACGGTTATTTGAAATCCACATATTCAAGTGTCCACACACATGTCTTATGTTGTCAAACCACGAAACTATGTGCACACGAAATTAAATGATTTCACAATATATGCTTGTATGAAAGAGTGATGTAACTGTTTAATATATATTTTTGTAGCATTTTGCAAAATCTTTTAGTTTTTTATTGTTTGTAAGATTTTATTTGTATGTGGAATTTTATTAAAAACAAATGGCAATTCAGTTGTATCACCTTTTTCCATCTCATTGATGGTAACCACGATAAACCAAGGAGTAGCTGCCTTTTATGATGTTCGTTTAGTCGTAAGATAATTGATTACAATTACTTTTTTTTTTGTTTCGGTATTAGAATTCAAAACTTATTTGTTCTATTATCTTGATACAAGCATACAAACTGAGTTCAAAAGTTTAAATTCCAAGATTTTTAATGTAAATATAGGCCACTGTCCCAGAAACAGCAAATGATAGTAAAATGCAAAATACAATTGAAATACTTCTATGTTCGTTTTATCAATATGTCTTATAATGACATGTACATTGGAAGCCAATGATTTATTTTTATTATCGTTGGAGCACAATATAAGTGTTAAGAAATTAAAACAACAACTCAATCATGTCTTTGTTTCAGATTATTTTTCATGGCGAAACCGTAACAATGGTTCGTGGTTCATCCAGGCCCTGTCGAGCGTTCTGGCTAAACACTGGCAGGATATGGACCTTCTCACGATCTTGACGCGCATGAACAAAAAGATGGGATTTGAATACGAATCTTGTACAGACAAGGAGTTCATGAATGGGAAGAAACAGATCCCCTGCATCACCTCCATGCTTACCAAGGAGATTCGCTTTAAGCCAGAATAAGTCGGCCCCCAATCACAAGACTGTGATAATTAGACTTTGTATGTTCGATTTTAAACTTGAAGGAAACTGTAATGGGCTACTGAAGGTTTCTGCCAGATGCTTTAATTAATGGTAATACAAAATGTACTTAGTTAGTGGGAATTCAGTATTTAATGATTAATTTTAAGATTCTATCACTTCTACTTTTTAAATAAATAATGTTTTTTACATGTATTTATCAATTGAAAATCTCTTTCAAATCACAGTCGGATAGAGTCTTCTAAAGATGTAGCTTGCCAGTAATGCTTTTTAAAGAGTGCAAATAAACATCTTGACTTTTTATTACGTCTATTGTCTGATTCAGATTTATAGTTTTACTGAAAGAAGTCAGGTCACTTTAAGCAATAAGTGTGTTTTTTACCTTTCATACAAGAACTTTTGTTTTAAATGTTTACAGTTGGTATTGTTTACTGTTTGAAACAAATATATGCATGTTGAATTATATTTATCACAATTTGAGACATGTTTACATGTTTATGGTCATATGATCAATATTGTATGAACTTGGAAGCACAGGGAAAATAAGTGTTTTGATGTAAAGATTTGTATTTTGAACATTGAATTTTCTTCATGTAATGTGTTTGAACGTTATTGCACTAACATTTAAGGCAATAACAATTACATAAATAATGGAAATACATGTATACTTAAGAACAGCACATAGGTGTTGCCTATTTTATCACAATAAATCGGATCCTAAGATTATATGGAAATCGCTCAAAGATGAAGCTCATACAAATGCATAGTTCCACATTTTTTAATCACCACCCGCATTTGTTGAAATCCATTGTTCATGTGATAAAATTCATCACAAACTGGAAGTACGCTTTCTGTTGTATATACTAGGTCATATTGTCACCTGACAATGTATCCCTAATCTATTAGATTAAAATCCACCATGTACAGTTATAAATAACCATGATTGACAGTTGTGGAACTGTCCATGACGGTGTCAATGTAATCTCTGTTATGGCTCACGGGTAAAGACGCATAATCACCTTTCACATCACTATTCATATGGGGTAAAACTTGAAAGCGTTCCACATTTCAAAGGCCTCTTCTTGGTGCTGCGCGTCCATTCAGTGAGATGTACTAACGCTGATGTTCCATTTTTTTTTATTTCCAGTTCCAATGCATATACAATATTTCACAAAAACAAAATTGCATGTAATTTCATACTGTCAATGCAAATAACAGCATAACAATCATAAAACAGTACATTGAATAAAGCGTTAAGTCTGCTATTATTTTTAAGGTAAAATTGTATAAAAAGATGAGAAAATATAGAGCATAATAAAATAAAAAGTTTGTTTAGAGATATGTTATTGTTTAAGGTAAAAGTGTTCTACTGTAATGTCAATGTGGTATACTCAAGTCAGTAAAGCGTTAAGTTGTAAGGGCGTTCCATTTGTTCTAAAGGGCTTCAATTTTACCTTTTTGTTCTGAAGGGCTTCAATTTTACCTTTTATTTCAGCAAAAAGTCCTTCCAGGTTTAAATTGTATTTTAGGTAATACATGTATTTGAAATCATTTAAGTTAGGATTTTTTTTTAAATTAAAATAATTCCCATAAGAGAATTATGTAGTTTATGCAGTTTGATTTGGTTTGATTGTTTAAATCCACGTTACAGAAGCTGATATGTTTTGGTATGTTATCAAATTATCTCTTGGTGTGTTAAGTTTGTCATTAGGAAAGTTATTAAGATATTTGACACCAAAACGGTTGTGCATGAGTGCATTCCCAAATTAAGTGTATTATATATTAGTTTCTATAGATGTGCTGCAAAAACATATAAACTTGATTATAGCATACATGAATGTGCATCAAATATTTATACTGAAAGCTGCGAAGTTTTGTGTCGACTAAATATGTTTTTCCAATCCAGCTCTGACGATATTTATATAAGACTTTATATGCAGCGTTTCTCAAAATGTCTTATTCCGCCAATGCGGTAGATGTGCTTTGATCTTGTGAAGGCTTGTGATGGGCTCTTTCTTTTGTGTTTTGTAGGTCAGATTTTCACCTGACAATATAATCCTAATCCATTGGAATAAAATTGACCATGTACTGTTATAAATAATCATGATTGACAGTTGCGGAACGGTTTATTCCCATTTCTATTTCTGTTGTGTTAGGATATTTGTTTTCACTTTCAGAAGCATGGTGTATGTAAGATACAAACAACATTTCTATGGACGCATTTATTACGAACGACTTCCGGTCGCTTACATCAATAGTTAACATAAATAATGGTACAGTCTAAAACATACAAAACGTTGCAGTATGTTACATCCCTTTCCTTTACATAAGAAAGTTGTACTTTATATGTTACTATGTAAAATGACTAGAACAAGAATAAACTGAATTACAAATTCTACAGAGACTTCCATGAATCAGTTTACATTAGAAAAGACCTTTTATGTAATGTTCTACAAAGTTATAAGAAAGATTTTAAGAAGCATAATCTGCATGTTTAAAACAGAATATCTGTTTATCAATGTCTTATACATTGCCATTATGATACAACTTCTTAAACATCATGAGATGTTAAAATCAGAACATATAGTCAGAACTGTAATTATGTCTCCCCCCTCTGGGGGAGACATATTGTTTTTGCCTTGTCCGTCTATCCGTCTGGCTGTCTGTCCGTCTGTCCGTCTGTCACACTTCGTTTCCGCTCAATAACTTGAGTACCCTTTGACCCAGAGCCTTCAAACTGCATAGGGTGATAGCCCTTATTGAGTAGAAGACCCCTATTGATATTGGGGTCAGTAGGTCAAAGGTCAAGGTCACAGTGACCCGAAGAGTGAAATCCGTTTCCGCTCAATAACTCGAGTACCCTTTGA
>Ga0224511_10001786_pt1 | contig 13588 bp, 10 predicted proteins | sample SF_May12_sed_USG_2_FD_169988 | JGI IMG/M metagenome (GOLD analysis project Ga0224511, IMG submission 169988) | Sediment microbial communities from San Francisco Bay, California, United States - SF_May12_sed_USGS_8_1 | ecosystem: Environmental > Aquatic > Marine > Sediment | place: USA...
GGCATCACAGAGAAACCACAATGCTATAATCAGTCTGTCTGCCTATTCTGACATATTTAAAAAAAGAAAAGTGGGCATGACAAAACCTATCCAACTTCAAAATACTTATGCGTGTGAGGTTATCTTGAACATGTTTCGTTGAAATTTGATTTCAGGACAGATCTTAGTGCAGTGAATTCTGGCAGCTGTCAAAACTATCAAACTCTACTGGGTTCTTACCTTTCATGACTGAAGAGTCAACCTGTTAAAGGTTGGATGACAACGCAATTTTTTTTGGCTGATCAGAATCAGTGTGTCTCAAAACCTATCTGAGTCCAATAAAAGTTCATACTGAGCAGGCGATGTAGTGAAAAATGCGGTTAAATCTTGGAATTCTCAAATGAACTTTCATTCAGTTGAAATTTTCCCGCGGGATGTAAATTTTCGCAAAAGACATCACAGCGGGTCCACATTATATTACACGTGCGCGTCTAGCGATGAGTAGCCAAAGTCCAACTTCTACAACTTTGTCACACTTCTGACTACTGGGATCGAAGTATGAGCGCGAAATGAGCCCAAAAACGAAAACAAATACCTATGAATTCACTGACTTTAGCTTAGTCCTACCTTTAGTCTACCATACCACGCAAAGTGACACTAACTCGGGTGACCGAGTGAATTTACTCACCTCTTTCGAAAACGGTCTTTCAGTCTTAGCTTGTGTTCGCTACTAATAGCCAAACTGCTCTTATTGCGTAAACAGACCAGCAGTATGTTTGCAACCTAGTCCTATTCCACGTGGGTGTCTAACGCTGCAATATGTACGGTTTTCTACCAGTTGAAGCCATGGCGTCAACTCTACCCTTTAGCAAGATCGGTGTAGCAGGTCACATGCATTCCCTGGGATTCCCGGGCAATATCGGCCAAACGTGACTCTCTTTTCGCTTGTTTTGACAAACCTGGAGCTAGTGATTCCACTCTAGATCCATTCTCAGCGCTTGTGTACAACCTTTGTGTCAGTGGTGATGAGGTGTCCCAAATATTGGGACACTCTCTGTAAAGCCAGGCAGAAAATGTCCAACTTTGAGTGCTTGGCCATTGACTAGTCATCAAGCTCGCGATATTATATATCATATAAATGGCCGATTAGGCTCCGCCTTTTTTAAAATGTTTTTCAAAGGGTGCCAATTTTGTCATCTTTAGCACGGATTTAAGGGCACTTCTGCTGTGCCTATTGCACAGTAATTTGACTCAGGTAGGTTTGGAGACATTCTGATTCTGATAAGCCATAAAAAATTGCCTCGTCATCCAACCTTAAAGGGCCAGCCACAGCCAATTTTTAATGGGATATGGTTTGTTTCACAACTGATTAACTCGCTCTAAGGTCCAATGAAGACATTTCACCTGAGTTTTGCTAAGTAATCCTTCAATCGCTTTGTTGTGTTCTTTCACATGCTCGAAGCTGCCGAGAAACTCTGTGATGCATGGGTGAACCACACGACCAGGATTCTTATGCTTGTCATGGATAATCTTGAGCAGTCCACATTTCTTCACAACACCTACAACAAGCCAGAACACTTTTTTTATCAAAATTTCCCTTCTATTTCACTTCAAGGTGACATAATAATCGAAATTATCAGGCTTGGGATCACATAGGCAAATGATGTGAATAAATATACCATTTTTGGCTCCACAGTAGATGCACTTGACCATCTTCTTGGTTTTCTCATTTATCTTTTTGTTGAGGCCTTTTTTATGCAAATAGGAGAGACCGGGTCGGCGAATGGAGTCTATTAGTCCAGCCTTGACATCTTCCGTCAGCAAAACACGGCTGCAGGTCTACAAATATCATATAAGCGATCGCTTGTATAAACAACACAGATTCCAGTAGGTCAACTTCTGTCAGGTCTCGACAGCTGGGGAGCTTTGGCGACTGCTATTGAAAGCTGAGAGCTGGGCAAGTTACAGGGCTACACATAGTTATGTTGATAGCGGCAGGAACAGTGGCCAGCAGGCATGGAGCCTCATATATAACAATTACCTTGCATATCTTTTGAAGAATTGTGATACATGTTCTAAAATATCCGATGTGAAAACATGGTAGCTCCAGATCAATATAGCCGTAATGGCCGACACACTCTGCGAGAGGTAATCCGCATGTCTCACAGTTATTCTCCTTCTCACTGGTGCCCTGTAGTCAGTAAGTAGTAACACACTAAATATACTGTCACTCATTTTACCGTTATCATATGCGCATTGAGCAGGTCATCTCTCGTCATCCCATTGGCAGGAATCAGACTGTGCATGGAAAGATGTGTAGTCAAATGGCTCCCCGATTTCTGTAGGGTGAGCATGTCAAACAATTTCCAGTTCACAACTGAGGCTTCTGAGATAAACTATACGGGAAAACAAAACCAGAAGACAGGCTGTCTGTAAAGCCTACCATCCTATGGTCCAGTACACTGTATGCAACAGGACGGCGTGTCCCTTCTGTGTGGTATAGGAGTTTACTGACTACGTGAAGATGCGCCTGTTTCTTCATCTCCTCCGCAGACATTAGGCCAAAGGTGACCTTTTCACTAAAACAGGGGTTTGGCATAATTCCACTCCACATGTGCCATACCTCAAGTTGAAAGGGTGATCATTCAATATACTACTGCAATCATATACATACAATCAGTAGTTACGCATACAGTCTAGGTCTAGTCTATTATATCAATACTAAACTCACATGGATCTGGCCACATCCGACTCTCTAAACTGTTCCTTCACCATGGTGGAGCTGGTACAGGTTAGTAAGAGCCTGTTGACTCTTTCGTGAGTACCTTCAAAGTAAAAATGCAAGATAATAAATAGGCAAATTGCAATATCTTAGTCTCACCAGACGCTTTCATCAAATGCAGTTTGAAATCAATTACACCAATTGAAAACCGCACCGCAGCAATTTTCTGTCACGCGTTTGGCAATACAAGGAGGTACGAGTACTCATTTTTTGTTCATCACAATACGCAACACAGATCTGAGCATAAGAAATTATTTCATTCAACCATACTGGAAAAATAGTAGCCCTACTCGACTGTCACAGCATTTTCCAAGGTAATAGATTTCCAAATTTGACAGTCATACATTGATTTAGATTTTCCTACCCCATTGCCCTTTAAAAATGTTGTTTTGACCATTGTCAAGATCCTTTCGATGTGTCTATACACTCCCATAGCTAAATAAATCTCAACAAACTTACCCAGCCAAGTAGTCAGTGAGACTGGGCACTGGCTTAGGTTACCGGGTTAGCTAGGTCGGAGTCAGCAACTAGAAAGAAAATAAAGATGAAATAATTAATTCCAACTCAAAACAAAAAATGAAATGGAACATTGGTCCTTACCAGTGTTCCATGTGGTCATAACAGTTCAATCTATAACTGAGATGAATTTATAATGGGTGAAGTAACAAGTATTCAAACCGGTTCACTACAAAACTGGGGAGGTCCTTCCTATATAAATATAACAGACGAAGTCATACGGAAATGATTGAGACTGACCCAATGAATTTATGTAATTCGGATTTTAACTTTGACCAGTCCAGTGTAACTGGTAACACGTAAGTTACTAAAGATAAGTACCGGTAGTCATTATTTGTAAGTAGTAAGTGCAACTCTAAACTAGAGGTGACTGTCATTGTAGGTGTAACTAAGACTAAGATTAAGACTAAGAGGACCAAGTAAAAGTAAAACTTCAAGAGTAAATACTAAAGAACTTAAAATGAGTCTGATTGATTGACAATGATTGAGAGAATCAAATCAACTGATATCATGAATCACTCAGTATTCAGTACCACCAGTACCATCATCCAGAACATCATATTCGAGTCAATTAGTGAATTACTAGAACTACTCAACTAGCGTAGGGTAGACGTAGAACTTTTTCAGCGAATTCGTAACCTACTACTACTACTACTACTACTACTACTACTACTACTACTACTACTACTACTACTACTACTACTACTAGTGCTTTTACTACTAGTAGTAGTACTAACTAAGTAACTAGTAAGTAAGTTACACTTACTGAACTTACCTTAGCCTAGGCTAAGTTAAGTAATTTGATTTCACAGACTCCAGAGTAAGAAGTGATCACTGATTTAGTCATTGAGTCAGTCTTATGAGTATGATAGGCCTGACTCAATGACTGAATCAGTCATTCAGTGTCAGTGTGACTCACTCAGTCACTGACTGTGAGTGTGACTCTGAGTCACAGACAGACAACGCTGGACTGAGACGAGAGTGACTGTGTGAGAAGTAAGTGAGAATGAGATTAATCATAAGCTAAAGATAGTACTTAGTTAGTTAACTTAGTAGTACTACTACTACTACTAGTAGTAGTAGTAGTAGTCAGACCCAGGTACTGAGGTAGCGAATCACGTTTCTCGTGTCGTCTGTTTGGGGTGGTGCATTGTATAATTCAATCCAGTGGGTCTCAGAGCGTTATTGTTGTGCAACTATACAAGCAATACGTTAATTTGCACAAGGTTGCATCATTCAATACCTAGTTCAGTACAACGAACGTGCCTTCGCCCGAACTTTCTTCATCACCAGGCGCCCATGAAGTAAAAGCGGAACTGCGCCCAGCAGACAGTTGATTCGTTGGAATTATCCCAGCTATACACCTTATCCACAAGACGATTGGTCAGATATCTTTTAGTTAATACTCAATATAGTCTAGAACCTGATGCGCTGGCAGTTTACTCAAAGTAAAATATTATTTTGCAGCAAACTTTGAGTTCATTCCTAGACATATTAATAACATTAATGGAACAAGTTTTTGGAACAGACAGTAGACATACTTGCGTTAAAATATGAGTCATCCTCCTTACAAAAAAAATTGTAGACTACAATCCTGCGCCATCTTAGTTATAGAGTTGTGGCGGATTTGTGATTGTGTTTCATTGACGCATATAACGTAAACGAAGCTTTACGGTCTGAATTAGCAACCATGCCTTCGCAAAACAGGGAAAATGGTGTGTACATTTGTTATACGGTGCCCGGTGGCGGCTCCTGATGCGCCCAGAAATGCAGCACAGGCTGACAATGACACTGGACTGAGTGACTGACAGTGACAGTGACTCTGACTGACTCTCAGTCTGAGTCTGACAGCGCCCTGCGTTTCTCTTTCTTTCTCACGAATCTGATCTCACTCTCTGAGTCTGAGTGAATAGATACTAAGCTAGACACTCACACTAGACAGTGATGAGTGAAACTGACTGAAATTCCGGGCTTGTCGTTGATTGGGATTGGCGTTTCGAGTTCGACCTTCTGTTTGATATTGACTGTTGAGTGTTGCCAACAGTGTTGGAGTGTTGTTTCGTTTGGCATTGGCTGGACTGGCACCGGCAGTCCTTGACTGAGTCACTGGTCCTCGACAGCAGGTCACTCACACTCACAGACTGACCAAGTGAGTCATTTCACACACTGACACAGTGACACACGCTGACCAGCACAGTAAGAGTAACACTGATGTGCGACATGCTGACAATGAGTGTAACAACGACTGCAATTCGCTAAAACTAGTAATTGTAAATGTAAAGTAGTAACTAATTGTTACTAAATTCACTAATTGTAAAGTATTTGTTGAGATCTCATCTTTAAAAGTTGATTGACAATGATGTTGGTTGAGCAAAAGTATTTATAAATACGACATTAAAATGATTAGATTGAATTCACTTTGATTCTGAATTGATTGTGTCTGCTAGAGCCCAAACCGGTTTCCAACCTTCAGAATATCCTGAGCAACTGTAGTGTAGTGTAAGTAAGAAATTAGAATTAGAAATAAAGAATTTATTCGTTGCGTTCATTTTCATGTCAGATAACTCAGCACCTCCCCAAAAAAGAAAGAGGAAATCCCGATGGACCAATGATGAAATGGACAAAACTTTCATACCTGGTATGCCCACAACCCTTCCAGCTAATGCTTCAGAAGACCAGAGAGAACAATACCTCCGTAAGTACTTCCACCGATACGTTCAATATTTATTTAATTATTTGTGTATGTCATTACTATAAATAATCCACCTTGGTTTATAATAGGAAACGGATTGACTAATGTTCCGGACCAGACAACCTGATCGCTCTAGTCACGTCCAAATGCCATTCTATTGCTGTTCGTTTATCATGATATTATGCTGACGCTGTTTTTCTCTTTTTTCTCTAACAAAAATTAGTTCAGCTACAGATTGAGGATACAAGTCGAAGACTGCGATCTGGTGATCTTGGAATCCCGGCCAACCCTGAAGAAAGGTTTGACAGTCACAGCTACACCGGATGAGCGAATCGTATTATTACTCTTAAATCTTCAAACCCATCGACCCCTGTCGCCCAAGGCACTTTTGAGCTTAATCTAATCTCTTAATCTAATCTCTTAATTTCCAGATTTACATTTTTTTAGGCTTACCAGGCCCAATGCCCTCTCAGTCCTTTTTGATTTGAAGTAGTTCCATTGCATCTAATGTCTTGACAGTGAGCGGATGGATAGAATCAGTAAGGTGGCCGGTGTGTTGTCTATCGACAACAATATGCTGGAGCTCCGATATAAAAAAACCGTTGTCCCCTAATAGCCATAATAAAAGTTTACTGTCTTTCAGGCTAATGTTTCTGTTTATTCCAGATTCGCCTAATCTCTGTAAAGATATTAATGGTCTATTGAATTTTAGCCGAGACGAAAAATGAATTAAACGGTTATTTCTGATGAACCATCTTTAGCGGATACTGTGCATGGCTTCACATAGAGTTAACCAATATTTTTCCCTCTAGGCTCAACTCAGTAAGTGGTTTGGATTTTTAAAAACAAGACTTGCGAATTGGTCACCTTGTGAAGAGAAATAGCGTAGCCATGCACAGTGGAATGAATACAGCAATCATATAACCTAAAACACCAAACCCTTCAATTCTTCCATCGGGAAATGAGAAATTACTTGGCCCGTTATTTCTCAAAGCATGGTGGCCTTAATCTACTCAGATGGTTAACCTTGCCACAATTGACTTGCATGTTGAGGCATTTTGCTGTAGGTCTCCCTCACCAGAGCCAATATATAATAACGAGGGCAAGCGGATGAACACACGGGAGTACCGAGTGAGAAAAGCTTTGGAGGAAGAACGCCATGAGAAGATTCAGAAACTGCTGGGCCTAAATGCTAACTATAAACCGCCGGCTGATTACAAGTATGTGTAGTTCGCAGGCAAAATGGCGCATGGCGATCTTATCATATGGACCCTTTTCTGGCTTATTTGATTGGTTGGTTTTAGTTTTGGATGTTTGTGATTGTAGGCCGCCGGTAATTCGGGTCAGTGACAAGGTTGTAATTCCGCAGGATGACCATCCGGATATTAACTTTGTTGGCCTGCTCATTGGACCCAGAGGAAACACCCTAAAAAATTTAGAGAAAGAGGTGAGATGACTGTGGGAGAAAAAAAATCGAAAAATGGTATTGTCATGCTTCCTTGGTGTAAAATAATCAAGGCAAACTCACCTATTGTAGCATTTGTGTTGAACGAATGTTATACCTATGTTGTAGACTGGTGCCAAAATTATTATCCGTGGCAAAGGGTCAGTGAAGGAAGGGAAAATTGGCAGAAAGGATGGTCAACCGCTGCCTGGCGAGGATGAACCTCTGCATGCATATATCACTGGTAAGCCGTGTGTAACTTATTTGTATTGGTTATTTGGATTTGGGACCTGGAAAGCTCAGCATTGAAATGTAGAAGTCGTGCTGGGACGGGCCTTTGGCTAGCCACGCACTCCAAATTGTTATTGCTACTTTGAGTCACCGCTCTATAAATAATAAGAGGTTTTCAAACGATGGATCAGGGTTGGGACCATGTTTTTTTTTTTCAAGAACCACTCTACCTTCTGAAAAAGTAGAGTTCTTGGTGAGTAGTGTGCAAAATGGGAATTAGGTTGAATATTTCCCAACCTCCAAGGACAATCTGATGTTGATGCGTCACACAAAGACCGAGGGTACCCTGATTCTGTTACGTTCCGACTGGGCATAGTCAACTTCCACTAGGCTATGCTAGTTTTGTCCAGGTTTGTAGCTTCACTAGAAGCTAAACCATGACGGCAAGTGCCATGGTCTTCTCATTATAGGATTTTACAATTATATCCATTCACAGCATAGTCCGCTTGTTGTCGAAAATACACTGTAGTGTCAATATGCTGTAGCCAATGACCCAGATAATGTGAAGAATGCGGTGGAGAGAATCCATCAGATTATCAAGGAAGGTATTGAGGTACCAGAGGAGAACAACGACCTGCGCAAACAACAACTGCGTGAGCTCGCACTACTCAATGGCACCCTTCGGGATAACGACGGTCTTCAGTGAGTCTTACTTTCAGCCACTTTTCCTTGCAATGGCAACAGCATCAGAGTAAAACGTGCATGTATTGGTAAAACCCATGTTTTTAATTTGCAGGAAGCTGAGACAGATTGCCGAAGCTCAGACTATTGTTACCAACACAATAATCTGTAGCAAGTGCGGTGGGGCAGGACATATTGCGAAGGATTGCGTTCAGTTCACACCCGCGGAGAGAGTCAACAACCAGTTGGCGTTGCGACGCGGTGGAGGCGAATTGTCTGTGGGTGCGCCTGTTCGATCCAATGCAAAAATGGACTCGGAATACATGTCGCTCATGGCTGAGCTCGGGCAGGTAAATATCAGAGTTGTCTTCTTCCTGATATTGGGCACCATGGTATATAAACTCCGGCAGAATTATACTACAAAATGCCGTCTAGATGCTGATATACTCTACTTTGTACTCTCAATAGTAAAAACACGCTCTCACTAAACCTTCGTAAAATATACAATGTGCATTACCAGCAATGTACATTGGCCTAATTCATCATGGCTGGCAACTAGAGTGGGGAAAATTGAAACCGTGGCTTGGCTTTTTCACTGCTGGTGGTCAAACAAATGAGTTCCCACAGTTCGAAGTTGGCTTAATCTGCTTGCCAATGTTTTAGAATTGTGGTTCTTTTAGTATCAAAGTGTAGACCACTACCACATGCCAAACTCGGTGATGCTAACCCAGAGATGGGAACTCGTCCTGTAAACTTTCGGCGAATGGCTGGTATAGAGCCCCTTAGAGACTTTAGGATTACAGACAAGGACATCCATGGGATGTTGATTTCTTGAAAGAATTTGGTAGACAACAGGGATTTAGGCAAGGATTTCCATCACTGCCCGTTGGAGGCCCAGTTAAAAGGGGTTTAACAAGTTGTCTGTTGATTGAAAAGTTTACATGGGTTAGTACTACTAAGTTTGCCTTGTGATAATACTCTACACGATCCGATGCTAGAAGAATCACAATTTTAGAACATGGGCATGCAGATTAAGCTAACTTTCAACTGTGAGAACTCATCTGTTTGACCACCAGCAGCAAAAAACAGTCAAGACTGGGTATTCAACTTTCCAAACTATAGACGACTATACAATTTACAAACATTATCTGTCCACATGCAAGACTTATGCAGATACTCTATGCGATATGTACTCTGTTTTTAGGTTGCTCCTGGCTCACTGAAAGCTGATATTGAGGCTCAGATCTCCAGCGCCAGATCAGCGGCGAAGGCTGAGGCTGATCGTGAGAGCCGATTCAGCGAGGCGCCTCGACCACTGATGGACATTGAACCGAAGCCCGCCGGTAATCTCAGTCTCAGTGCGGATTACGGCTACGGAGGGCGTAGGTCGAGATTTGAAGACTTTGGTGATGAGGATAATCACGGCCGAAGGTGTGTTTACCTAGTGTGTTGACAGTTCATTATTTGCATGGGAATTGAAAAAAGTTGATGATTTGTTGCAGTGATTGCAACTGCCAAAAAAATCGGGCGATCTTGAGGGTGAATGAAACAACTTCTTTTGTCAGACATTGCCCATGTCCGGCATTTAGCTGATGGAAACAAATTGAACTCCCCTTTTTAGGTTTGATGATCGTGGCCCACGATCGCGATTTGATGATCGTGGCTCCAATCGGTTTGGAGGTCGCGGGAGATTTGATAATGACAGAGGCAATCGCTTCAATGATGGAGGAAGTCGCTTCGACCAGGGACCGGCGAATAACTCCAGATTTGATATGGGCCAGTCCAACAACTCGCGATTTGACCAAGGGAACAGCAGTCAAAACAACCGGTTTGACCAAAGTTCAGGCGGACACTCGAGGTTTGACCAGGGCCCTCCAGGTCCAGCTTCTAGATTCGATCAACCCACAAACAATCAAGGGTGAGTGAATGATGACAGCCTGACTCTTTTTGTATTTGTGTTACACACCGCCATGGTTTCCACCCCCGCCGCCCGTAAAATTTATTGTACATCTTTCTTTCTTAGAGGATGGAACAACGTTAATAATCAGCAAAATTCATGGGGTATGCCCGCGCCACCTGCTCCACCGACTATGGCTGCTCGTAAGTATTCTCCCACTTATCCAAACTTGTGACGCGCCCTGTCTGTTCCCTATGTCATGGTTTCCTTCAATGGATGAGTGAATCATAAGGTGTTATTTCCGTCAATGCTGAACTCTCTTTTTAGCTGCACCTCCACCACCCATGGGGGGAATGTATGGAGGAGCCCCGCCGCCCCCTCCACCTACATCTAATCCATGGCAGTCAAACTCAGGTGAGCCCATCGACTATTAGCAGATCCCTGCTTTTTTTTCTATCAGCCATCGTCTGTCCATGGTTGAACTTCGGCCTTCCTCCTCGCTGTCCACAGGTTGTGTGGTGTCTTTTGAAGGGAGATTGAGTCATTTTCTGCCACGCTGGCTCAGGACGGGTTGGCAGGGTGCGATCAGCCAGGGAAAAATCCCTTGGAATACTCCGCAAGTCTCTCTTTGGCCCATACTAACTAGTTTTTCACTACCAACGTACTTTTCATAGTAAATAGTTGAATATTATGTGCATTTGCATTCTCGGCTTTTTTGCGAACGAAATGGAACTGTTCAAGAGCGCGATCCAAAAAAGCATCTTTCGCTTTCGGTCACGATGTTCGACCGAAAGCACGCAAACAGAGTTCCACAATCGAAAGTAGGCGTTAGCCTAGCAGTTTAGACAAATGTCAAGGTTATCGCCAAGACACTGGATTACTACAATGGGATAACGAATCGCGAACGATCGTTCGACCCTAACCGAGTTAAAGTTGAGAGAGGACAACTCTGACGCGATAATGATCTATCTTGAACTCAAACTGCGCTTACTCACCACGACCGATACTTTTCCAAAAATTTCGAACACGCGAATGCACTTAATGAGCTACAACACTAACTGTGAAGTTTATTATTGTAGGACCAGCAGCTCCATGGCAGCAGCCACCTCAGAACACCATGCCCCCATGGCAGCAGAGTAATTTTTCTAGTCCAGCAGCCCCTCCCCCACCTCCCACCAGCATGTATGGAAGCAATGGGTATGGAGGGTTCACATCAACCCTGCCACCTCCGCCACCACCTCAATAGGTCTTAACAAACCCTCAGGCTTTCACATAACTATAATCTCCTCATTAAAGCTGTGTATATAACAAATCACGTTTAAGAAAATGACCTCCCTATTCTATGTAATCATTGTACATACAACACTACATATAATAAAAGTATGGTTTATATTAACTGCTGCCAAATGTTTTGTGTTTATAAGGTGGATTTGTCTCTAGCTGGTTGGCATTAGATCAGGGTAACTAAGCACTCCTATGGTATCCGACAACAACATACCAGCGCTCCATAGGCTATAACTCGGCGATAGGCAGTAACTCGGGCTCGAGCTCAACGAAGATACACACGCTGGGATGTTTACACATTCATTGTTAAGTGTTATATACATGTACACACATACAGCTAACCAACTAGCGTGCCTGTACCTCATTTACAGGTCGCTATTAATTATTTACTGAATCATCACATGGTTATTATTGGCACCTTAAAGTGAGCGCCCATCCAATATGGCTCACTGCAATGCCCATGCATAAAACGGAAAAACCTACTGTAACAATCTAGATTATGAACATTGACTAGACCAGCAAGACATTGCACGCCAATTATCCTTTAAAATCCACGAAGTCTGCATTCCAATGGGTCGTGGGCCAAGTTGCACAGGTTACTTTTTCGGAGAAGATACTGAATCGCGTCTGGGCGGCATCCTTTCATTGTTTTTATCTAGCCCTCTAGCCTCCTCGAAGCTCGCTATCTTGTGATGGGGTGACACTCCGCTGACCGCTACAAAATGCATATTTGTTGTGGATTAGCAACCCGAAGTTTATCCAATGGTAAAAAAACTATTTCTATACATCTTGTGTGCATGTATGTCACTCACCATTGATCATGGTTTCCTTTCCTCCGGACAAAGCTCCCACAGGTAGCATGCCATTTGGCGTGAGGCCCTTCAGCTGCAGAACGGTTTCATTCTCCTCTCTAAAAGTCAAGTGCATTTAAATAGTCAGCCAATTACTATGTAAACGCTTTCAACAAGCTTGTTATCCAAATTTAAACGAGACAACTAAGATAACGGCCAACAGTGCCAGATAATTTAGCGTAATGCGTGACGACAGAAACTGGGTAACACAAAACAAGCAGCGGTGCGAGCCGATTTCACCTGAGTATGGTATAAACCCGCAACAGTTTGGTAATGGCGTGAACTTTTCGCTTAATATCTTGCTCTCTCTGGGTTCTGTGGGATCTCCTCGAAACTTGCCGCATGACTGGGGAAAAGAGATGGTGACAATAAGAAACAATTGGGTTGACACCAGGGAAGACGTTGGTCATCGGTTGTTACCTTAGCACAGTGAAGACTCGTGCCATTTTGCCTATGGCTCTGATCTTGTTTCTTATGACCTCTTTACGAGCGGCTACAGCGGCAGCTACAAGTAGCATGTCTATTAGGGAGGCAGCCATGATTTATTATACCATAGACACGGCACATCGAAGAACTCCATGCTTCAGTTGAATTGACTGGGGAATAGTGGATACTAACTTGATCCCACTAAGCGACTGGAATAGTGCATACAAAATCAACTTTGGAACCACCAAACAGGCGCAAAAGTTTTCAATGCTGGGATCACGCTGAGGTAAAACAGATGGTCAAACCGTATGGTATTGGGAGAAGTAAAGACCGAATAAGGGTTTAGGGTAGTCACGCGGAGCCATGATTAGACTATGTATAAGCAAGAAACTCAACACTGGGCACCCACTTACGACTCATTGGCCGCTCATACACAGCAGCTGATGGTTTCAGCTTTATCAAGTGCTTTCTAGCTGCGATGTCATGTTTTGCGGTTAGTTAACACACTGCATTACCTCACAAGTTAGTTAGGCTTTCATTTGACATAGGTACACCGATTTCTATCTCGCTAGAATGGTTAATGCAACAATCAATAAATTCCAGCAATAAAACCAGTTTATTTCCAGCAAGTGGGTGCCTCATAAAGGAGTGGGAGGCCAGTTGCACTGCAGCCAATGCCAGGAAAACAACCAGGGTCACACTGCTGACAATGATGAGATATATCCAGTGTGATAGGACAAGGATTAGATCTAATAGGTTCTACCGGACTTAGCCACCAATGATAATAACACCGATAACAATGCAA
>Ga0224511_10001787_pt1 | contig 13588 bp, 14 predicted proteins | sample SF_May12_sed_USG_2_FD_169988 | JGI IMG/M metagenome (GOLD analysis project Ga0224511, IMG submission 169988) | Sediment microbial communities from San Francisco Bay, California, United States - SF_May12_sed_USGS_8_1 | ecosystem: Environmental > Aquatic > Marine > Sediment | place: USA...
TTCGGAACAGCTTGATAATTTCCTGCAAACTCTCCTTTGCCGCAGACCAGTTTTTTAGCTCATAATAAACATAAGCTATTTTCAGGCGAGCACCCTGTACTTTTGTACTATCAGGATACTTGCTAATTAAACGCTGAAATTCAGTCAAAGCCTGCTTATACTGACGATAAGCATAATTCGCCTCGGCTAACCAATACTGCGCATTGTCTGCGTACTGACTAGATGGATATTTATTAATAAAGTTACTAAATGCAACAATCGCCTGGTTATAACGCCCCTCTTTCAGCAGACCAAACGCCTTATCATAACTGGACTTACCATTTTTGTTTGTGGCAGGAACCACAGCCTGTGCTGGCTCACTCACACCAGATGAACTCACAGGCACATTTAGCGCGCCTGAAGAAGGAACGGCCGCTGACAGGCCTAAAGCGGGAGACGTTGTTTCAACGTTATTAATGCGTCGATCCATATCCAGATACAAACTACGCTGGCGTTGTTTAATCATACTCAACTCATGCCCCTGCTGATCCAGTTGCTCACGAAGCATTGAAATTTCTTCCTGTAAGGCCTCAATCTGTTGTGACTGCATCACCAACATTTCTGAGCCCATCATCCGTTCCACACGTTCAAGACGTTGTTTTACACTCATCATAGAGATCACATCTTTCTCTAAAGCCAGTGCTGAAATCGACGATGTAGACACTATAAAAACCGTGGACAAAACTGTAAAACGCTTAAACATAATTCACCTGATTCATTTTTCTTTAATAGAATGGCTTACTGGTAAACCAGCTCAGCTCGGCGATTTAAACCCCATGCTTCTTCATCATGCCCCAATTGTGCAGGTTTTTCTTCACCATAACTGATAACTGTAATTTGACTACTGGAAGCACCCTGGAACATCAATAAACGTTTCACTGATTGAGCACGACGGTCAGCCAGAGCCACATTATACTCACGCGTTCCTCTTTCATCAGTATGTCCCTCCAGTCTAATACTGGCACCAGCATTGGCTGATAAATACTTACCATGGTGTTTCACCAGTTCAACAAAATCACCGGTCACTTTACTGCTATCAAAATCAAAATAAATAACACGTGAAGCTAGTACGCTATTTGCATCATTGATCGCTGCCTCATCATAAGATACTGATAAAGCCTGACCAGCACCTGCATCATCAACTGCCCCCACCTGTGCACCACTACTATCGTCCGCTGCATCCGCATCTGGCTTCACATTTTGATCACAGGCAGCCAAAGTCATGGCCATTAATACAACAAGTAAATAATTTTTCATCTCGCTCTCCTAAATTTATACGTCTAATACTTTGTTTGTCTTCTATTTTTTAACCGCCGACCACGCCGGCTCTCTAACTTCTCCATCTGACAAGCCCAAACGCTGCTTGTGCCTGCCGTCGGTTGACACCGCCTCCAACACAGGCTTTCCCTTATACTGTGACGCATAAAGGATCATACTTCCATTAGGCGAAAATTCAGGCGATTCGTCCAATGGACCATCAGTAACTATCTGTATTAAACCTGTATCCAGATACAGCACCGCGACCTTGAAAGAATTATTCTCACCCTTTACAAAACAGACGGTTTTTCCATCGCTGGAAATACTGGCATTGGCATTATAATTACCTTCAAAGGTCAAACGCTTCGGCCTTGCATTAACAGCAACAGCTATTTGATACAACTGCGGCTTTCCACTACGACTTGAAGTAAACACCAGTGATTTACCATCAGGCATCCACACCGCTTCAGTGTCAATCGACCAGTGTTTGGTGATTCGCGTCAGACTCTTACTAACTAAATCCAGTATATAGATATCCGGATTCCCGTCTTTCGACAAGGTAATCGCCAATCTAGTTCCATCCGGTGACCATGCAGGTGCACCATTAATACCTTTAAACTTTGAGACTAATTCTCTTTTGGCAGTGTAGATATTATGAATAAAAATTTCTGCAATACCGTGCTCAAAAGAAACATAAGCCAGTTGCTCACCATCCGGCGACCATGCGGGTGACATAATTGGCTCACTAGATGTCAACAAATTTTGTGCATTAAAACCATCGGTATCCGCAGCCTGCAATAAATAAGTTACCCCCTTAGTCGCCGGTGACTGTCTGGCAGTAACATAAGAAATGCGCGCATCAAATGCACCCGTTAAACCCGTTAAGCTTTTAATAATGTGATCACTGACTCGATGCGCTACAGAGCGCAAAGAACTTCTGGTTGCTGCAAAACTATAACCTAGCAACTGCTCGCCTTTAAGCACATCAAACAAACGAAAATGCACCAGATACTGATCGGGTGCTTCCTGCTTCACGCCACCAATGACTAAATGATCAACACCAATCATACGCCAAGATGGGAAATGCACATCTTCGGGCTGTTTAGGATAAGCCACTAAATCTTTATTTGGCAAAGGTGAAAATTTACCACTTCGCGCCAGATCAGAAGCGATAATGGCCGAAACATCTGCATTAGCAAACTTGACTCCACCCGTCCACTGAAACGGCACCACAGCAATAGGCAAAGAACCTTCCACACCTTCTGTAATTTCAATATTTAATACCGCTTGCGAAGCCGAACAAAAACCAAGAAGAATAAAAGTCAATAAATAACGCATCATAAAACTAACAACCTAAAATAAATTAATTACGTGGTTTAAAAGTAAAATGTATTTCACGATCAAAAACTTCAGGAACTGGTGGTGGCGGCAATGGTGAAGCCTTTCTCACAGCACGCTCAATTGAGCGCTGAAAAGCCAAATCATTCACACATTTTTTTAAACGCACATCAACAACATCACCTAAAGATGTTTGAGTTACAATCACTTCACAGGACATCTCTGATGTTAATGTCGCAGGGCGCAACCAGTTACGCTTAACTTTTTGTTCAATCAACCTAACGTACTGCGAGCGCAATGATTGTAGTTTGGCATCATTCTCCTTTGCCTGGCGCACCTCAGCTTCCCTACGCTCTTCTTCAGCCAGCTTACGCTGTAACTCAGCCGCCTCAGCCTGACGTCTTTCATCTTCTTCACGCTGAAGTTTTTCCTGCCTAAGCTTTTCTTCTGCAATACGCTTTTTCTCTGCCTGATTTTTTTTCTTTAAATCAGCCAACCGCTTTTTTTCAGCATGCTGTTTTTTCTTAATTTCGGCCAACTGCTTTTTAGCCTTATCCTGCTGTTTTTCTATTTTTCTCTGCTGCGCCAGCTCTTTCTTTTTCTTATCAATTTTAACCTGCTTGAGCTTCTTCGCTTCAGCTTCAATTTTTTCCGCATCAATCATCACAGCTTTGACTGTTTTCTTATTTGAACTAGCAGGCTTATGCACTTCACTACTGCTCAAATTAATACTCAGCATAACAATCAAAGCAAAATGCAAAGCAATAACAGCCAATAAAATAACTGGCTTCTTCTTAATATCGTTAAACAGTCCTGATGAAGTCATTATTTTTCAGTTAAACCCTGGTTATCCGCCTGATCTGTCATCAGACCAATTTTTTCAACACCTGCCGTCTGCAAGAAAACCATGGCCGTAACCACGCTGCCGTAACCAACTTCTTTATCTCCTCGAACCAGCACAGGGGTTTCTGGCTGGTACTTAAGCACTGCCGCAACACGATGCACCAGCACTTCTTCAGTTACTGGCTTATCTACATGCTCACCTACATTCAAATAATATTCACCGGTTTTACTGACCGTTAATACTACTGGTTCACGCTGCTCAGGGGGCAAAGGATTTGCATTTGCCTGAGGTAAATCAATTTCTACTCCCTGTTGCAATAACGGTGCGGTGATCATAAAAATAATCAACAGCACCAACATAACATCAATGTATGGCACGACATTAATTTCAGAAACCGCCCTGCGTTTACGATGAGCAGCCATGAGCTTTAGGCTTTAGCCTCTGAAACAGAACTATGATCACCTTGCTGATCAGCTTCTGTCTGCAAAGAATGACTTTGACGTTGCAGGATGGTGGCAAACTCTTCAGCAAAATTCTCATATGAAATAGCCAGACGATCAACACGTTCAGCATAACGGTTATAAGCAATCACAGCTGGAATCGCTGCGAACAAACCCATCGCAGTGGCAATCAATGCCTCGGCAATACCTGGAGCAACCATCGCCAGGCTGGCATGCTGCACTGAACCCAGTGCTGTAAATGAACGCATAATTCCCCACACAGTACCAAACAGACCAATATAGGGACTGATCGAGCCAATGGTCGCTAATAAGGACAGATGCGAATCCAGCCGTTCTTCTTCTCGTGCCAGCGCCACCTTCATACTACGCTGGACACCTGACAGCATCATTTCCGGGTTATTGCCTGCATGCTTATGCACACGAATATATTCCGCAAAGCCAGCAACAAAAATTCGTGCCATGCCACATTCATTTTCTGTATTTTTTTTCATACGCGCGTATAAATCAGCCAGATTAATACCTGACCAGAATTGATCTTCAAAACGCAGGGCATTTTCACTGGCATTTTTAAGCACGTCATATTTAAGGTAAATAATGACCCAGGACAAAACTGAAGCACAAAACAGGATAAACATCACCAGTTGCACAGTAATACTCGCCCGCGCAACCAGACTTAATATCGACATATCAGCTTCCACTGCCAGCCTCCTGTTTTATTTTTGACCACATTGTTTTAGGTATTGCCATAGATGTAAATTTTTCCACACTAAGACAGGCTATTTTTATTTCTGACTCACAAAGTATGGTTTCATCTGCGACCCGCAGTACAGTTTGTGAAAAATTCAAACTGGCGCGCCGACAATCAATTATTTTTGATTTCACTACTAATTCATCATTAAATACAGCAGGCTTTTTATATTGCACTGATAAACTATGCACAGCAAAAATAACACCCTGCTCTTCAATTAACTGATCCTGTTCAAAACCCATGCTACGCAACATTTCAGTACGTGCACGCTCCATAAATTTTAAATAATTGGCGTAATAAACCACACCACCCGAATCCGTATCCTCATAGTAGACACGTATTGGCCATGAAAATTCATTTTCTGAAATACTCACAATACCGACTCTTAATTTAACTATTTATTATTTGTTTTTAATTCAGTCACCACAGGGCTCTTTTTCTGAAAACTCCAGGGTCGCTTGCGTCAATTGATCATTAACTGGTTGCTTGAGACCAAAGTGCTGATAGACATTCGGTGTTGCCACCCGGCCACGCGGTGTGCGCATCAGGTAACCCTGCTGAATCAAATAAGGCTCGATCACATCTTCTATCGTGTCACGTTCCTCTCCAATCGCCGCCGCCAGATTCTCAACACCAACAGGGCCACCATTAAACTTATCAATAACCGCTCTCAGCAAACGCGTATCCATGACATCAAAACCCACCGGATCAACATTTAATAACTCCAGTGCACTTGAAGCCACCTCATTCGTAACTTTGCCATCAGCTTTGACTTGCGCGTAATCACGAACCCGACGTAACAAACGATTTGCAATACGCGGCGTACCACGAGCACGGCGCGCCACTTCAGTTGCACCCTCTATATCCATTTCAACATTTAAGATACTGGCAGTACGCTGCACGATATGCGTTAAATCTTTTACCGAATAAAAATCCAGGCGCAAGACAATACCAAAACGATCTCGCAGTGGTGAGGTTAATGAACCCGCCCTGGTGGTCGCGCCCACCAGAGTAAACGGTGGTAAATCTAATTTAATCGAACGTGCTGCCGGGCCCTCACCAATCATAATGTCCAGCTGATGATCTTCCATTGCTGGATACAAAATTTCTTCAACGACAGGACTGAGACGATGAATCTCATCGATAAATAAAACATCGTGTGGCTCAAGATTGGTTAGCAATGCGGCCAGATCACCAGGACGTTCCAGCACTGGCCCTGAAGTGGAATGCAGCGCCGCGTCCATTTCATTGGCAACGATATGCGCCAATGTGGTTTTACCCAGACCCGGTGGGCCAAAAAATAATAAATGATCCAGTGCTTCACCACGCCCTTTGGCCGCGGGTATAAAAATTTCAAGCTGTTCAGTGACCGCAGGTTGCCCTTGATAGTCTTTGAGCAACTGTGGGCGAATCGCGCGATCAATTGCCACCTCTTCATCTGACTGCTCACCGGTTATAATGCGCTCCTGCGTCATGTTTTCACCATACCTTTTAATGCAGCTTTAATAATGGCTTCCGTAGTCAAACCTTCAGTCTCAACGGCTCGAACCATCTGACTCGCTTCCTGCGCTTTATAGCCCAGTGAAGACAAGGCACTCACAGCATCGCTGATCGGATTTGAATCGACCTTCAGGCCCGCCACACTACCTGCACTCGGCAAGACTGCATCAGAATTCTTCGCCAGTCGATCACGTAACTCCACAATCAAACGCTCGGCGGTTTTCTTGCCCACTCCCGGTAAAGTCGTTAAAGCTTTGGCATCATTTTCCATCACACAGCGGGTAAATTCTTCGGCACTAACACCCGAAAGAATGGTTAAAGCCAGCTTGGGGCCAACTCCATTAATCTTGATCAAATCCCTGAATAACTGACGCTCGGACAAACTATAAAAGGCATACAGTAATTGCGCATCCTCACGCACCACCATATGAATATGCAAGGTAACTGATTCACCCATCGCCGGCAGTTGGTAAAACGTCGACATAGGCGCTTCCAGCTCGTAGCCCACACCCTGCACATCGACCAGTAACTGTGGTGGTTGTTTTTCCAGCAGAAGTCCGCTCAATCGCCCGATCATAACCAACGACCTCGGCGCGAACCACGCACCACGCCCACAGATTTTACATGCGCGTGGTTGGCATGACACATGGCAATTGCCAATGCATCAGCTTCATCACTTTGTAATTTTTGTTCCAGACCCAATAATTTCTGCATCATTATCTGTATTTGCTGTTTATCCGCGCCGCCCGTAGCTGCCACCGCCTTTTTGATGACGCGTGCTGCGTATTCATCAACACTCAAATTCGCCTGAACCCCGGCACAAATCGCCGCACCTCGCGCCTGCCCCAGCTTGAGCGCAGAATCAGCATTACGACTCATAAACACCTGTTCAATCGCCATCGACTCTGGCTGCCATTCTTCAATCACCGCAGCAACTTCCCGAAAAATGATACCCAGACGTTCTGGCAAAGCATCCGCTTTAACGGGAATATGCCCACTGGCGACATAGCTATGACGAAAACCATCAGTGTCGAGAATGCCGTAGCCCGTCGTGCGAGAGCCTGGATCGATACCGATAATGCGTATTTTTGATTTCAAAGTTTAACCACTGTTTTTATTATGAGAGAACTTTGCGCAACCCTGTCTTACTTGCCTGCAGAGTCTAACATTGAGCGCCTCATTGATGAATAAAAGAATACAACGACACTCGACTATGCAACTCCAGAATCCGGCAGCGGCGTTACCGTATCATCATCAAACTTACCTGCACGCAGGAAAATCATCACCTGCTGCACCACTTCAGACGAAAACAGGATACCCAGATGACTCACCGGCAGGATAATGGCATCCGTCGCACCCTCCAGCTCAACTTCCTCAACCGACACCGTGCCATCATGTGGTACATCTACCCCACCAACAAGCAGCCCAACACCCAAAGGCAAACTGCCTGCAATCGTGCCAATATCCTGCCAGCCCTTCCACGATGGCACATCACCAGCCAGCCCCTGCTTCATACTTTGACCCAATACCCATCGAGTCAACCATGTGCAATTCAAACGCCTGGCCACAGCACTACCATTAACCGGACTCGCCAATAAGACAATCCGGCCTTCTTTAGTGAATGGAAATTGATCAAACAGGTGCATCAAAACGATACCACCCAGACTGTGACCTATAAAATGCACCACTGGTGCATCAATTGCCTCAACAAAGCCATGTAGATGAGTAGCGATATCAGCCAGGGATTTACCCCAGACATTGTATTTAAAGGTGTGGCACTGGTAGCCAGCACGCTCTAAATTTCGGCGTAAACGCCAAAATTCCAGACCATTCATCCAGATACCATGTACTAAAACGACTGCTTCTCGCATGGTGGGCAGTTTAGCTGAGAGTTGGGGTTAATGGGAGGGATCTAACCTGAGTAAAAACACATTACTTCACACCCTCATATTTCAGGACATATTTCCAATATGTCTTTATACTCAAATATTGAATAGTTTCAGGTTCAATTTTAATCAAGCTAACAAAAGGGGCGCAACATGACCAGTCCAAATAAAGCAATGCCAGATGATAAAGGTTACTTTGGTGAGTACGGTGGCCAGATTATTCCACCACCACTTATTGAAATTATGAACGATATTGATACCGCCTATAAAGAAATCATTCAGACAAAGGCCTTTCAGGATGAATTACAGCAACTTAATGCGGATTTTATCGGTCGCCCCAGCCCCATTTACTTCGCAAAACGCTTAAGCGCTGAAGTCGGTGGCGCTCGTATTTTCCTAAAACGTGAAGATTTAAATCACACCGGTGCACATAAAATCAACCATTGCATAGGTGAAGCTTTATTAGCCAAACATATGGGCAAAACTAAAGTGCTAGCAGAAACGGGAGCTGGACAACATGGCGTTGCATTAGCGACTGCATGTGCATTAGTCGGCCTGGAATGCGAAATTCATATGGGTGAAATTGATATTGAAAAAGAGCACCCCAACGTAACTAAAATGAAAATTTTGGGCTGTAAACTAGTTCCTGTATCGCGCGGCACCAGAACACTAAAAGATGCAGTTGATAGCGCCTTTGAAGAATACCTAAAAGACCCGGTTAATTTTTTCTATGCAATTGGCTCAGTCGTTGGACCTCACCCTTTTCCAAAAATCGTCCGCGATTTTCAAAGCGTTGTAGGCAGAGAGGCACGTGAACAATTTCTTGCGAAAGAAAACAAACTACCCGACACACTCGTTGCCTGCGTCGGTGGCGGTTGCAATGCTATCGGTTTATTTACTGCATTTTTAGATGACGAATCAGTAAAAATGGTTGGTGTAGAACCTGCAGGAAAAGGCCTTGATACAAACGACCACGCCGCCACACTAACACTGGGCACAAAAGGTGCTATTCATGGTTTTGAGTGTTATACCTTACAGGACAATGACGGCAACCCCTTACCTGTCTACTCCATTGCATCAGGTTTAGATTACCCTGGTGTTGGCCCACAACATTGTCATTTAAAAGATATTAAACGTGTCAGCTATGAAACTGTCGATGATAAAGAATGCCTGGATGCTTTTATGCAGCTTTCTCGCCTTGAAGGTATTATTCCCGCACTAGAAAGCGCACATGCTATTGCTTATGCAATGAAAATAGCAAAAAACATGTCTAGCGATGAAACCATTCTGGTGAATTTATCAGGACGTGGCGATAAAGACGCAGATTTTGTTGCTGATTATTTATCGCTTTAATAGATACTTGTCCACTATCGTAAAAAATACAGGGAAGTATTTTGTAAATTCATCCTGATTTGATATTTCAGAGGTAGTGGGTATTCGCACCCACGGGCGAGGCACTTTTTCTCAACAGCAAAAAAAGTACCCAAAAAGTGCCGCCCTAAACAACCTGCCCAAAAAACGGGCAAGCCACAGCTTCCAACTTTGCCAACGCGTCGGTTCAACTCGCATCCATGCTCGACGAACCTCACAAGCCGTCCATGGCTAGTGCCGCTACCAAAGCTGAAATCTGCGGCAGGTTGTACAAGGGAAGTAAAATAAAAAACGCTTTTTTAGACAAAACATGCGTACGATTACGCTGTGCTAATCGTACCTACGTGCTGGTAGTATTATTTCTGTTATTGATAGTTGCTTTAGCGTCTTTTTTCTTGGGTGCAACTTTATTAGCGTTGGCTTTAACAGGCGCGGTAACTGGAGGCGCAGCTTTAGCCGCAGGAGCTGGGGGTGCGGCATTTTTATTGGGAAGTGGATTGCTTCTTGCGGGTTTATCTAAAGAATTAGGGTTGGGTGTAGTGCAGATTGGTGTAGAATTAGTTGCAGCGATGATATTTATTCTGTTTATACCGCATTCAGCTGGTGCTGCAGAATTTGTTGCAGGTGTCGGGTTGATTTTGCTACTAATAGCTTGGGTTAATAATGTATTTAATACTACCCGTAAGTACAATGGGCTATAATAATGGGGATATAAATTGAACATTATTGCTAGAAATAAAGTTGCCGTAAAAATAATTGGTTCTTTTGTTTGGGTGCTATTAATTATTAATATTTTTTATTTGGCGTTTACGCATTATAATAATGGAGAATATTTTATGCTAGTAACTTCTGGTTCTATAGGGGTCATCATGATATATCTTTTTGTACATGTTTTAAGATCTAACCATGAAAAAAATTGAAAAATATATAATGGGCTGCATTAAAGCTGCACTTTCTTTGATAATAACTATTTTATTGATTGTGCTTTATAGCTATAGCCATATATATTTTGTTAAAGAAAATGAGCTATTACTTTATTTTATACTTGGATTGTCATCGTTATTTGTGGGTTATTTGTTTTTGAAAAAATGAACAAAAAAAGGTGTCAGAGAAGATCAATGCAAGATCAATGGGGTCAGACTCAAGATCAATGGGGTCGATCAATGGGGTCAGACTCGATTGATTTAGTTTTTTAATGTATAAAACAGGTGTCAGAGAGCAATTGTTTCTAATATACTAATATTTAACAATCAATTTAGATAATTAATCAGCGATATTCATAAGGAGATGAATGATGCCCCGCAAACCAAGATTTAACTTAGTCGGTATACCTCAGCACGTTATACAACGTGGACATAATCGTGAGCCTTGTTTTTATACAGAACAAGATTATCGACAATATCTCGATGATTTAAAAGAAGTGGCCAAGAAGTATGAATGTCGCATTCATGCTTACGTATTAATGACGAATCATATACATATGTTGGTGACACCGATGGTAGATCATGGGATATCAAATATGATGCAGTCACTAGGGCGTCGTTACGTTTATTATATTAATAAAAACTATCATCGTTCAGGTACATTGTGGGAAGGGCGTTATAAATCCAGTCTTATTGATAGTGATAAATATTTATTAGTCTGTATGCGTTACATTGAGCTAAATCCTGTACGAGCCACCATGGTTGAACATCCCGGTGAATACCAGTGGTCTAGCTACCATAGAAATGCGCAAAATGGTTGTGATGCGTTAATAGAAAGTCATCCTACCTATCTTGGATTAGGTTCGAGTACTGTGATGCGACAGACCGCGTATCGCGAACTGTTTGAAAATCACCTTGATAAAGATACCTTACACGATATACGTGAGTCACTTAATCACGAACTAGTTTTGGGTCGATCATATTTCAAAGATAAAATTGAAGAAGTAACAAATAGACAAACAAGGTTGGGTGCACCTGGTAGGCCAATGATTGGAGAAGAGAGTGCTAAGTATGTCGTGTATTAGTATATTAGAAACAATTGCTCTCTGACACCTGTTTTGTTTTCGTAGGCAAAGTTGGAAGCTGAGGCTTGCCCCAGTGATTTTCTGGAGCAGGTTGTTTGGGGCGAATTTCTTTGGTGCCTTTCTTTTTTCGTAAAAGAAAGACACCCGCGCCAGCAAGCGCGGAAAAGTCAGTTATGGTTGGCACGGCAAGTCAGTAAACGGGAACTCTAACTGACACATGCCACAAAATCCCATACATGGATTCCCGCTAGAAGCACACGGGAATGACGGTGAAGAGATATTAAATACTAAGGTGAAACTTCCAACATCCGATCAAGCGCAATTTTCGCCTGACGCGAAACATCCTCCGGCACTCTAATCTGATTCACCACATTCCCCTCAACCAAATTTTCCAACGTCCATAATAAATGCTGTGGATCAATCCGAAACATGGTCGAACACATGCAGACAGTTGGTGACATGAAATGGACATTCTTACCTTCATGTTGAAACTGCTCATGCAAACGATTCACCAGATTCAACTCGGTGCCGACTAACCAGCGACTACCCGGTTCACTCCTGGCAATGGTATTAATAATGAATTCAGTAGAACCAACATAATCAGATTTCTGGCAAACTTCATACGAACTTTCGGGATGAGAAATCACCTGTGTTTCAGGATATTTTTCTTTGAACTGATCAATCTGTTCTGGTTTGAACATTTGATGCACCGAACAAAACCCTTTCCACAAAATCATTTTGGCTTTGTGAATGGCTTCCGGTGTTAAACCACCCAGTGGTTTGTCGTAATCCCAGACGACGATATCGTCCATGGACATGCCTTCCATAGTGGCAAAAGTGTTACGACCCAGATGCTGGTCGGGGAAGAACAAAACTTTTTCGCGTTGTTTGAAACACCATTCTAAAACATGACGCGCATTGGTTGAGGTGCAAACAATACCACCGTGTTCACCACAAAAAGCTTTCAGGTCAGCAGCTGAATTAATATAAGTCACTGGCGAAATCATTTCGTCAGGATCTAATATTTCAGACAACTCCTTCCAGGCTTGCTCTACTCGACGAAGATCTGCCATATCGGCCATTGAACAACCAGCGGCCATGTCGGGAAGAATAGAAATTTGTTCAGGGCGTGAAAGTATGTCGGCGACTTCGGCCATAAAATGTACGCCACAGAAAACAATATAGTCTGCTTTCGATTTGGCAGCTTCGCGCGATAGCTTTAATGAATCGCCCGCAAAGTCGGTATGGTTAAACACCTCATCACGTTGATAATGATGACCGAGGATAACTAATTTTTCGCCCAACTTTTCCTTGGCAACACGGATGCGGTCTTCACATTCCTGATCATCGAGAAGACTATAAGTTTGTATGGCGATGCTCATGCTTACTTCTCAGCTTCGTCGTCTTTTTTCTCGACTTTACGCAAACGTAAATTTAGTTCTTTCAAATGCTCGTTGGAAACTGTTGCCGGTGCTGAAGTTAAAGGGCAGGCTGCGGTCTGTGTTTTCGGGAAAGCCATAACATCGCGAATGGATGTAGCGCCCGACATCAACATAATCAGGCGATCAAGGCCAAAAGCCAGACCTGCGTGTGGCGGACAGCCATATTTCAGTGCAGTGAGCAGGAAGCCAAATTTTTCTTCAGCTTCTTCATCAGAAATACCCAGTATTTTCAGCACCGATGCCTGCATCGCCATATCGTGAATACGCACCGAACCACCACCTAGCTCAGTACCGTTGAGCACCATATCGTAAGCACGAGACAAGGCCGCACCGGGATCGGCTTCCAGTTCTTCAGGACTATTCACTGAAGGCGCGGTGAATGGGTGATGCAGTGAAGTCCACTGGCCTTCACGATTGCGTTCGAACATCGGGAAGTCAACCACCCAGAGCGGCGCCCAGATGTCTTCAACCATACCCAGATCTTCACCGAGCTTAACGCGTAATGCGCCCATGGATTCGTTAACCACATTACTATCACCAGCACCGAAGAACAAAATATCGCCAGACTGAACTTCAGCTTTTTCGATAATGGCAGTGATGGCCTCATCCGGCAGGAATTTCACAATCGGTGATTGCAAACCTTCGCGACCTTCGGCGACATCGTTAACCTTGATCCATGCCAGACCTTTAGCGC
>Ga0224511_10001788_pt1 | contig 13587 bp, 6 predicted proteins | sample SF_May12_sed_USG_2_FD_169988 | JGI IMG/M metagenome (GOLD analysis project Ga0224511, IMG submission 169988) | Sediment microbial communities from San Francisco Bay, California, United States - SF_May12_sed_USGS_8_1 | ecosystem: Environmental > Aquatic > Marine > Sediment | place: USA...
TACTTTTGTAATAAACTATGATATCGTATTTAAAATGTGCAGTGGAATATTTAAATGAAAATAAAATGGATAAATCGCCGCAATTGCACAGACTGATAAAGTAGGTGACTTAAAGTTATTATAGTTTGGTGAAAAATGTTTCTTATTGTTTCATAATTTCTATGCTGTATGCTTTGATTCCCAATATCCCACTGATAAATGTTAATGTAAGGCCAATTAAACCTAACAAATTGGTTATGCTTTATGACAAGAAGTAAGGAGAAATTGATCATTTAAAAAATAAAAAACATGATTATTGTTTCAAAAAGCATTTTCTTCTCTCATGTTGTAAGGTTTTGTTTACATAAGCATTTAAATTACTTTTCCATTTTTCATGTCAGTTAAGCCGATGTAAATCATACTGTCTTTTAACACATATTTTTTTCTTGGCCTAATCCTCGTTCTATTGAACCTGTTTCAATAGCCACCTTGATCAACTATGTTTTGTACATGTAGAGCTAATCATCGCAACATGGCTTACTTTACTGAGCCAAATATGGACAAAAAGGCGGAGTTATAAATTCCCGCCAAGGCATCATGTGACTTCCATTAAGAGCCAACTCTTAACAACTAAGAGTGGCTCTTAATGGATGCAACCAAGTCATCTCATTGGCTAGAAATGTAGGTTATGTTCTAAAAAGACATAGACAGTTGTTTATTGTCATAAGTTTTAATGTTTAACGTAAACATTCATGTTCTGAATACATCAAGTGTCTTCCTACTATTTGATGTACTAGTTATTTGATAGAACACGAGTGATGTCAAATCCATCGTGTTATCACCGACGCACTGCTCCCATTCATAACAGTATACTTTGTGAACTTGTTATTGCTGTTAACATGAATGCGGGCTATCTTTAAATGTGGATGTCGAGGGTTCAATGGTAAATAGGTCAGTCAGCCAATAGTTTGACCTTCAAAATTGCAACATAATTTATTTTGCGATTAAAATTAAGTTTATTCATATATAAATACCTGTGAGTTCACTGTGATGTATAGTAACGAACCTATACCCCTGTCACACCAAACGGCGATGCCACAGCGTTTGTACAGCGTTTTTAAACCATGTCAGCGCGCTGACATGGCGGAATACGCCTAAAAATATCAAAGGACTAGGTTCACTGACTATCATTTTCTATCCTGCTAAAAACAAATGTTTTTACAAAGAGCTTCAAAATATTACAATGGTAATAAAATATAACTTTTTGACTGTAAATAAATTGAATTATACACCTCTAAAAAGTATCCTGTATAAAAAAACTTGACTTTTAGCTATGTACTTATGTCAAAATAGCCGATATTTTGCCTTTTTACTATGTTTATGCTTAAAATTAAATAAAATGAACCAGAAAGAGACACACAGTCCTTTTAAGGGAATGATTATATGGACAAAGTAAAGATAATAACAAAATATGGCGGTATCTCTATTGGTTCTTCGTGGAAAGGGGAAACGTTTATTGCTGTTTTTTAAGCAAAACCGTCGTAAAAAGGCAGAAAATGGGCTATTTTGACAAACGTGCATAGCTAAAAGTCAAGTATTTTTTTATACAAGATACTTTTTGGAGTTTAAAAACTTCATTTTTTACAGTAAATTAAGTTGTATTTTATAACCATTGAAACATGTTGATGCTCTTTGTAAAAGGATTTTTCAATGTTGGCGGGGCAGAAATTGTTAGTTAGTGAACCTAGCCCTTTGTCAGTTATAGCGTGTACACAACGTCCTCACAGCGTCCATACAGCGTCCATACAGCGTCCACACAACATTCCCACAACGTCGTTACAGCGTCCATAACGTTTTCACAGCGCGCAAGCATTTGCTGCAGCGTGTTCACAGCGCGAACACGGCACGCTCACGGCGCGCACACAGCGTTCTCACGGCACGCACACAGCGCCCTCACGGCGATTAAAGCGTTTAAGATTTTATACCTTAATATATCTTGCAAACATAGTGATCTATTTATACTTTTCAAAGCAATTCGTCATAGGATTTAACAGTTGTTAAAATGTTTAAAGTCAGACAGGACTTGCAACATATGTAGTAACACACATATACTAAGTAGTGTACATTTAATAGCTTTTATAATGATGTGTTTTAGTTGAGGTTTATTTTTGTTAAATAACTTATTATTAAAATAAAATAAAAACTATGGTCAAGCTCTAAGTTTTGTTAGTTTAAATAAAACTGAAACCATTTGCATTTATTATAATAAATATTTTAAATATATTTTAATACATTTTATGATTATTTGTTTTACTATCAAAATGCATTTGCAAACGCCTACTCCAAATACAGAATTTACACGGCGTCTTTACAGTGTGCACGCGGCGCGCTCATAACGCGCCCACGGAGCTCTAGAAGACCCCACAGCTTTGCCACAGCGTGCTGTCTAACATGCTGTGGAAACGCCTAGCCCCGGCGTTTGATTTAAGCATGCTCAAAACAAACGCGCCGCATGGCGCTCCAGGCGTTTCCACAGCGTTTCCACAGCGTTGCTGGCGTTTGCATAGCGCGCAACTCGACGTTCTGCAATTTTTGTTAAACACACTGTGTGAACGCTGTAAGGACGCAACTCTGGTGTGACCGGAGTTTAATGCAGATCTGTGCCCGTGTAGTTCAGTTTGTAGAGCACCTGACTTGCAAGAAGCGGGTCATGGGTTCGGTCACCGCCCTGTGTAAATGAATTTTCTTACCTGTCTACAAATGGCGATCGCGGCAGGTCCTTAACAGGTCTGTCATAGACTTGCTTCAGGCCGGATGTAGCAATATGTCTAAGTTCTTCGAGGAAGAATCTCAACATGGTGCGTGTGTGTGTGTAGCACGATCAGTTCAACTGTTCATTGGATGTAAAGGAATGAACCTAAGACAGAACTGTAATCCAAGGTAGCTCAGTTGGTAGAGCACATCACTGGCAATTAGAAGGTCGTTGTTTCGATCTCCGTTTGGTTAAATGACTTTTCTGGCCTATCTATGTAATAGTACATATGTAATCTTCTAAGTGAAGATGTGCAATACATATTATTCAAGCAATATCGATTCAGAATTCCTTGAACATAGCCGACATAGTGTCAGCCTTCACTTTATGAGGCAAACTAACTTTAAATTATATGATATTATTAAGATGAAGATTGATATATGTGACTTGAAGCCATAATTTGCAGACTAATTTCTTTAGCAGATTGATCCAATTACAGTTATGCCCCACAGTTTCTGCTTACATTTCCCAGTTCAAGAATAGGCACGGAAACGCATCTACGACCAACTGACTGGGGCTGGACTCTTGCCAACAACAGACTCATGTCGTTAAAAATAGATTTACCCCTCGTTCATGCAAACAGAACTGGGATACACTAACCTAAAATTACTACATGGAGATATGTACTGTTTCTTCCCATGTAGAATGCTCTCGTGTATCAGTGCTTTACACAGGGCAAGTTAAAGAACCTGGTTTGTCATGTGTGGTGGGCGCTCCAGTATCTTGCACTATGGACCACCTATAGAAAAATGAAAAATTTAATTTGTATGTCCCAACGCCGAATAGGAATGTCCGAGTGCGTCGTTAAACATACGCAACTTCCCCACCCCAAATACGTGATACAAAAGGATGTACCTGCCAAACAATAACTAACAATTAGGTTGGAATACACCTTTTGGTGTACATAATGCTAGGGGGTGTGATGTTACAACACCGTAAAACGGCAGAAAACTGAAACAGACTCTGATTCCGACGTACATAGCATGTTTAAAGTGTTGGTAATGACATACATGTACATTGATATACAATTGCATTATGCTTTTTGATCCCTCCTTTAAATGTAATTTAGTCAAAATGTTATTAAGCTGTTACTGTCAGTTAAATAGAAGAAACATGGTTTTTACCTAGTTGTAAATGTGGTATTTTTTAGGCATTTCACTTGCTAAGAGATTTTTATTTTTATGTGTTATAACCAATGGTGTAATCTGCATTAAATCAAAAGGTTATGTTGCAATGTTTTGAAGGTTAGGTCCTGGCTGGTCTAAAATAGGCGAAAACTTTCATCGAATGTAGAATGAAGTTTTAACCATCGATCTACGTTGTATACACGGGCATGTGATGTTTTGTAACGACGTGGTTGTTGGTATGAATTACAGTTCACCTAATTCCAAAAGCCGTGAGCTATCGCTCGCTTATATTTATTTTGCATAACGTCGTAATATATGAACAGTAGGTTGTTATGTGTCAACGACATTGGTAACAAGACAATACAGTATTTTAAATATGTACATCTGATTTTGTGTCACACGACAAGACTATTTGCAAATTTTACAGAAATCTAAATTGTTAATTGAATTCGTCTTTTACATTATTGTATAGCATTTTATATGGGCAGTCATTTACGTTAATCGCAATTTCCTTAAAATGGCTGTGGTTTTACATATTATGTAAACACAATCATAAATTTAGACCATACTGTATATCGTACTAGACATATCCGATCATTTTGTTCATTTATTTAAAAAACAATATTTCATATTTGTCATTATTCAACGTTTATATTCTTCCTTATACATATTGTACACATACAAAAGCAGTTACTCAATTAAGTGTGATATAAAGAACAGTAACAACAGTACAAATGACATATATTCAAGATCGACATGTTAAACGTTTCTATATACATTATATGTCCATTTTGTCTGGCGACGTATAAAAGGATATATAAATATTCTGGACAACAAACAAAAACAACACATGTTACGTTACATTCAGAAGACATTGTTGTGCAATGTGTGTAGTATAATTACATACAAATAGTGTTTGGGTACCAACTGTTTTAAGCCGGTTACTTGTTTTGCATTCGATCAATGACATTTATTGTTGCATACGTGTAAAGTAGTATACCATCACGTTGGTTCCCTAAAGTATCACCTGGCTTTACTGCATTAATTATATGTTTCTATTATTACAAGGACCTTTTTGACACCTTTCGATCTGAATATTAAACTTCCTAAATATTTATAATATCACACTGATGTCATACGATTGCGAAATGTTTATTCACAGATTGCAGTATCAAGATTAGATCATAACTCCCTGTGAAATAAACTGTACAACGTAAACAATCAACTAGACATCATGTCTGACAGCATGTCTACCAACACTGCCTTCAAAGGACTTCAATTGGCCAAGGTCAGTCTATACCGATATGCCCTGATGTAATACCTATATGTATTTAATATAGGGATTTATATTTTTATTAATGGTATCGATATCAACACTCGAACATACCAGTTTTATTATTGTTTAATATTTGGGTAGTACTACGTGCGTTGTCTTATCTAATCGTAAAGGGACTATGTTTTAAATCCATTTCTTTGCATATATCATTATCGCAGATGGTTATTAAACCTGAAAAAGAATTAGAATTAAAACACTTTAAAATACGGAATTAATAAGCAAAACACCTACAAAATATACACCATGTGTGCCCACAAACAATTGTTTATCTTCACCACGTTTTCGTTGATTTTTTATGTTTTAAAATATGTTGTTCTTGGCCTGTATTTAAAATTATTCTTGTCAGTACAATTCAGTACGCAAATTTGCATATTTTTAAACGGTCTTGGTATTGACGTACCGAGGCAGTAACTCAACATATCTTGGATACATCGTTTTAATTAATATAAATATAAAACCACAAAAACAGTTTGTGCTAAATGTACGATTACGTCTTGTTGTTTTTCGTGTTTTATGTTGTTTGTTTTTCTAGGGACAATTTTGCCATGGTGCCCTTACACTTTACCGATGTACATTTTTTAGACATGTATGCTTTTGTATATAAAAACATTGACTTGATGTAAGAAAATTGTCTTATAGGAATTACTCAATAGTGACCTCTAGTTTAACTGTCCCATGAGCAGCATGACGTTTTAACAGTACCCCGGAGTATATATAGATATGCCCTTCAGTACTACTCTCTTCTCCTAGCATCTGTAAGGATTATTGAGTTATCTACTGTTTGATTGAATGTAGTTGAAAGGTGTGAGTGGTACTTAAAATCAATATTTGTATACATCTGTATACATTATGTATCCATCAAATGATCTTAGGTACTTCACACAGGTACCATGAAATGCTTATGCATCTTGTGTTATGTAATGGCTCAGTGCATAATTATAAGATTCCTATATTAATATAGACATAGAATCCCCTATGTGTAATCCCTTTAAATAAACACAGCTGAAAAACTGTTTCTGGTAACATTCAATAAAATATAACAATCACATTTCTTTTTGTTTGACTACACCATTTAACAATTGAAATCATTCTTATAATATAAAATACGTGTGAATTCAATTATTTAGTATTATATGTATGTTATTGTCAAGTCAAAACCACTTTTGCTAATGACAATATTGAATTGAATAATGTCTTAATACTTCATGTAGTTTTCTAAACTCTGTTATTTGACTAGGTTAGTAAGACTGTTGCGACCGATGTAGAAAAACGAGTACAAAGTAAATCGTTCGACAAGTGGTGCGAATCATTCTCGGTTTCCAAGTCGAACGGTACTGCCATAACGGACATTGACAACTATTTGGATTACCTTCAAAACACCTACCCAGGTATTAAGAAACTGTGATGTCCTTTTTCAGTATTCGTCAAACGTAATAAATTAGACAACATATCAATAATGGGGGTACATTTGTAATTTCTTATATACAAAATGTCACGTCACTTGCACTTAAACATGCATGAATTAGAACTTAAAATGCATTGGTAATATTAACAAAAATACATGTGAGTTAGCCTAGTAAACACAAAAGTGTCGTTAAATAATATAGAATGGGAATGTAGCAACTATTTGCTTACAATAATAAAGCGAATACATTTTCCAGTAAATTGTTTTATTGCCTAAGCTCGCCAATCGATGACCGTTTGTCGTCCTCAGCCGAATAAAATGGTTAAATGAGCCAATTGCCTGTTAAATAGTCAGCCACACTAGCACTTGTTGTCAATTGCATTTACGGATTCAGACATGCGAATACAGATCCTACAAAAGAATATGTAATAGCGGCGTACAAGTGTGGCCGATTTGAATCTGCATTTGTCCGATGATTACATCTGTAAATATGAGTGTTTCTTACTATGCTGGGTAGTCATTCAGATACTGTTACAGTTACGAAAATTATAGCAATAAAAACGTTGTTAAACTACTTAATTTTAATACGGATGACGACTCAGTCGAACTTTGTATATATATTTGCCTTAAACTTTTTTCTTTTCTTTCTATACAGCTGTAGACACACACACCAGAAAATATCTAGAAGAAATTAAATCCGCCAATCCCGGTACACCAAAGGTAGTGCAATTGGAATATAAGAGTGGCGGTGATTCTCCAGTAAGGTACATTATTTGCATTCAAAAAGGTAACTAATTAACAGTTGTGTCAATTCCCCTAAATTTTGCTACGAACTTTGTTATTTAATTATTTAAGTTGATTTTATATAGTTCTACATTGAAATGAAATTACCATGAACCGACATAAAAAGTACAAAATGCTTACAATGCGCTTAGGGCAAACGAGATTTGTGTTTGAGTCAACAATACTTTTGTAACAAGTGATAAAGGAACGTGAAATATGGAGCTAATTATTATGCATAGCAGTGCACTTGTGGAATTATTTTCTATGGAAAAAGGACGTATTATGTTTTCCAAACCTTTAGGGTGCAAGAATCAGCATGATTATTGTGACTATGCTTACATTCGTGACAATAGCGTGTACATGTTCTAGTCTAATTCCTTACACTATGTTCCGTTGGAATTTATTCAGCTTCAATATCTAGACAGTCATCAAAGTGATAAAACGTTATTATATAAATAATGACCGTTGACCGAGGTGCTAATACCGTACAAAGGGCAAACTGTTTTGCAACTTTTATCATTTTTATATTACAAGTATTCAGTATCTTCAATACAATAAAATTCAATCAGTGCAATGATTATGTATGTGGCGTTATGGGGTGACATTGCGCACGTGAGGGTAACATTGCCATTATACAGTAACAATTAGATAGATAGATAAATTTATTTCAACATAAAATGTGTAATAACATGGCATACAATATTAAAACATACAGAAACAATACAAATACAGAAACACAAAGTATGAATTAATACAGCCATGTCACTCAACATTAAATGTCAAGGATAACGCAAAAAAGTCGTAATTAACTCTTATTTCCATTGCGGTCCGATTATTGCCCTCTGACGTCACAATAAGAAATAAAGTAAATAAATCACGTGTGGTATTATAAGAGCATAATTATATTGTTGAGATATATGGAGATAGTCTTGGAGTTCCTGTAACGTAGCCGAAAAAACACATTTGGCATTAACAGTAATCTGTTACGCAAGACATTCATTTTTATGAGCATTATATCAGAATGTTTTCGAATTTGCACAGGTGTATACCTTGCTGCCTTAAGTAGGTGGGTTGTGGATTTGTGTAGACATAATATAAAATATAGACGCACACCAACTTTATTCTGAATACATTAACGGGTATGATTGAAATGATCATTGTTTTATTAATTATGCCATGAATGTCAACATATGATTTATAACACAGGTACACAATGTTGGCCCTTGGAAAATCAGACGATGGAAGTTGCGTGGACACTGTGCTTGTCGAATACACACTCGATTACAAGGTAAGCACTTGAAGGTCACTTGACCCATTTTTTACTTGAATATAGATATACAAGTGTCTTGAAAAAATATTATGTTTTTTTAAATATACATATGTATGTAATTATACCGACAAAGGAGGGGTCCCAATTTTGAGGTAGGCACTCTTGTCTTTATTTTGCCTTTATATTTTTCACACATCTTATTTGATGTCTGGGAAGTCAAAAAATCCTAAAAATCTGTTAGAAAACATATAGTTGTTTTTTTAGCTCACCTGAGCACAAAGTGCTCATGGTGAGCTATTGTGGTCAGTGGTTGTCCATCGTCCGTCGTTGTCCGTCGTGCGTCGTGTGTCGTCCGTCGTGCGTCGTCCGTCAAGGTTTGATGTTTACACTCTAGAGACCAGATTTTCAACCCGATATTAATAAAACTTTATTAAAATGTTTCTCTTAGCAAATTTTAGGCCAAGTTTGAATATGGGTCATGTCGGGTCAAAAACTAGGTCACCAGGTCAAATCTCTTGAAATTCTTGTTTACACTCTAGAGGCCATATTTGGAACCCGATTTTAATTAAACTTGGTCAGAATTTTTGTTTTAAAAATATCTAGGCCAAGTTCGATTATGGGTTATGTCGGGTCAAAAGCTAGGTCACGAGGTCAAATCGTAGGAAATTTTTGTTTACATTCTAGATGCCACATTTGCAACCCGATTTAAATCAAATTAGATCAGAATGTCTGTCTTTACAATATCTAGGCTTATGTTGGGTCTAAAACTAGGTCACCAGGTGAAATCTTAGGACATTCTTGTTTACACTCTATAGACCAGACTTGCGACCCGATTTTGATGAAACTTGATCAGAATGTTTGCCTTAGAAATTATATGCCAATTTCGAATATGGGTCATGCTGGGTCAAAAACTAGGCAACCAAGTTAAATTTTAGGAAAGTCTTGTTTACACTCTAGAAGATTTTGATGAAACTTGGTCGTAATGTTTGTTTTGACAATATCTAAGACAATTTTGAATATGGGTCATGTCGGGTCAAAAACTATGTCACCAGGTCAAATCTTAGGAAATTCCTTTTTACACTCTAGAGGCCAGATTTGCAACCCGATTTTGATGAAACTTGATCAGAATGTTTGCTTTGACAATATCAAGGCCAAGTTCGAACATGGGTTATGTCGGGTCAAAACCAAGGTCACCAGGTCACATCTTAGGAAATTCTTGTTTACACTCTAGTGGCCACGTTTGCGAGCCGATTTTGATGAAACTTGATTAGAATGATTGTCTTGACAATATCTAGGCTAGCTTTGAATATGGGTCTTGTCGGTACAAATACTAGGTCACCAGGTCAAATCTTAGGAAATTCTTGTTAACACTCTAGAGGCCAGATTGCCGATTTTGATGAAACTTGATCAGAATGTTTGTCTTAGCAATATCTAGGCCGAATATGGGTCATGTTGGATTGACAAGTAGGTCACCAGGTCAAATCATAGAAAATTCTTGTTAACACTCTACGGGCCACATTTGTGACCGGATTTTTATGAAACTTGGCCAGAATGTTTGTCTTGTCAGTGTCTAGGCCAAGTTTGAATATGATTCATAAAGGGTAAACAAACTAGGTCAAATCTTAGACATTTATTGTGTAAACAATGTACTCGTAAGGCCTTCAAATTTGGATCACTTGTACAACTTAGTTTGTAGAATTGTACTTTGACATTTTATAACATTCAACTTAACCCTTTAACCTACTTTTACACTTTAAAGGTTTAGCTTGCAGATTTAGACCTCCCAGGTGTCGCCTCTTTTACGTAAAGCGATGAAAAAAGGGAACTCTTAAAAAATCTTCTGTCTCAGGTGAGCGTTCCAGGGCCCTCTGGGCCTTCTTGTTATAGATGTTTAAAGTGGTGGGGTAAGTTCACCCCAATCTCAATTTCTTTTTATCTTTTGTGTTCAACAAATGGATATAGATATTGAGGTGTTAAAATGTGCCAAACAAAAACCATCATAAAGGAAGTATTTCACCCCCAATATCGAATGCCTACCAAAAATCGAAGAAAAATGTTCTACCTCCATTGCGGGATATAACAGATTTTTTAACATTATTTGACTTTCCAGACATGAAATTATATGTGTGATAAATATAAAGAAAAAAATGTGCCTACCCCAAAATTGGGACCCCATCTTTGTTTTTTTAAATTCCAATCGCATTTTCTTTGGAGAGCAATACGCTTATCGTTCCAAATTAACTGATTATGTAAAGTTGCTAGTGCACATGCCTTAAAAGTGGCAATGACGATCACAGGATCAAGACCGAAATTCGGAGTTAAAATGATTCATTTTAAATCTGCTTCGAGCCGTCAAATGTACAATTGTATAAAAAAATTATGTTTCAGAAAGTTCGTTTCTTTACCTAACGAAATGGGTTTATTATACACACTAGGCTATATATTTGCAAGTGGCATATTACAACCATTAGTAAATAACGAAATGGGTTTATTATACACAGTAGAATATAAATTTGCGAGTGGCACTCATTAGGAAATATTTTTTGTAGTCTGGAGAACCTACCAAATTGAGTGCGTGGGTTCCATTCCCGGCTTGGCTTCAAACATTTTTTTTTGTATTTTCTTCCCTTCTTTATATTGTAACAATCACATCAAAACGTATTATAATCTGCATTTTACTCCAAAAAATGCATTAGACCTAAATTAAAATCAAGTTTGTTTGCCGTTTACCGACCGACCCGAAAATATCCCGCCAACTAAAAAGATTGTATTGGAAAAAACGTATTGTTGTTTTTTTATTGGTCACGACCGTTTATCGTATTACTTTTTATAGTAAATCTACCGAGACAGTTGCAGAAAAGTTATATATTTCTAGACAGATATTGTGTTTACTAGTCAGTCTTGTCTTGGATTTATAAACTATATTAGAGATTGACCTTTACTAGCCAGTCTTGCCTTGGATTTATAAACTGTATCATAGATCGACCTTTATGTCGGATCTTTTAATTACGAATCAAGTACAAGTTAACTTCTGTTTTTGGTGATACATAGTAGTATTAAGCACTTTATATCCTTTTTCCATTTTCTGTCCCTCTTTTTTGGATATAAATTGTTTTGATTTTAAGGCATTATTGAGTTCTTTGGCTTAGTTTAAAAATAATGTACTTGGTCTGTATTGATCAACAAAAAAGTTATGTACACGTTCTTTATAAATTGAAATGATTATTAAACATTTCAATTTCCACCAAGAATCACAGCAAACGTGACACACAAAGTCAAATAACTCGCTACGCTTGCGCCGTTTGGGGTCAGTTCAGCATTTATTAACATAAACATTAATTTGGGCATATCGAAAAATAGTTCTAACAAGCAAACACACCAAATTTAACGTTTGCAAGAATGATTTACATGTGCACACACTATACTGTCATTTTATCTTCATTATGTAAATGGAATTACCAAAATTGGTTGTTTTGTTGTTAAACGGTACGCGAGGCCAAAACATGGCGGTACGCAGTACGCAAGGCCGAAATAGGGCGGCACGCAGTACGCAAGGGGGTGTCAGCCGCATGGTAATGGATTGTGGTATATGTTTTATCTTTATAAAGTTTAGAATTCCAGATCAAGTATAATATAAAGTCAGAATAACAACAACTTTTGGTTAAAAAAATAAATGCCCCCCTCCCCTTTTACACAGACTTGGGACTGTCTTGCACTCTCCTTTCATGTGATTGTTAGTGTTTATGTCAAAAGAAGATTGATGTAAATTTAAATGAAAACCAACAACTAAATATGCAACAAAATACATACGTTTAGTAAGCTTTCTACGGGTACATATACACACCACATATTTAGATCTACAAGCATGCAAGAAGCTAGCACATGGTGGAGTTAAGGCGTTCGATGACTACATGTGTACCAGTGTGAACGTGAAGAAATGAATAAGCTGTATAGTGAATGAAAATAATAAAATATGCTACACAGTACAACATATAAAAGTACCAGATTTATACATTTTTACCATGCTACATGTATGTACATTCTATGTATTTACTGGTTAAAGTAACACGTTGAAATAATGGAATATTAAATAAATAAATATAATTTATAATTATATATTATATTCATGTACAAATAAGTGGTTTTGCCGATCAACCTTTTCGAGGGATAATGCTTGAAAAAAAAAATTCCTACCGACCGACCCAACCCAAAAATTTAGGGTCGGTAAAGGGCAAACAAAGTTATTTTTAATTTAGGCCTTAATAATTTCTTGTTTGGTGTCGCATAAGAAAAATTGCCAATATGAAACAACAACCATTATCAGAGTTCCAAAAAAAACCGTCTTTCAAATGAGGTCAAGAGTAAATAATAAACAGAGTTAATAAAATTTTCAACTGATTTTGAGGCCACGAATGATCAACGTGATCCTGAACTAACCCCCTTTAGGCCCTACCGCATGTTTTAATGGCGCTTCACAGGCACCAACATGCATACGAATTATGCGAGACATTTATATCCCATCAGGACAACTTAGGTCCCAAAATGATTGTTTAACACTGGTTCTACGGCGTAGTAGGACTGTGTCGTGTGGTGATCGTACCTTTATGACGGCAGCCCCATAACATATGGAATGTCCTACCTAAAACTAGGGCTGGGACGATACAGTCCGTATCGATACAATAACGATACAGAGGGCAACCGATACGTATCGATACAGTCATCCTGTCGTATCGATACACAAATATGGTGACTGCCACAAAAATGAAACAACTATTCCGGAAAGAAAGTTCTTGTTTTTTGAAAACAAAATCTTTGAACATTTATCATCACCTATCTGTTTAATGAAAAATCTTGTAAAAACTGAGTACTGAAACA
>Ga0224511_10001789_pt1 | contig 13585 bp, 6 predicted proteins | sample SF_May12_sed_USG_2_FD_169988 | JGI IMG/M metagenome (GOLD analysis project Ga0224511, IMG submission 169988) | Sediment microbial communities from San Francisco Bay, California, United States - SF_May12_sed_USGS_8_1 | ecosystem: Environmental > Aquatic > Marine > Sediment | place: USA...
CGTGGTCATGTTTTGATACATTGATCAACGGGCACTTGATGAAATGCATAAAATTTATGAATGGTGCCGGTTCATAAATGTTACATTTTTGTAAAGCATTGGTAGGCGGTCTAACGACAAGTATTATCACATTCGTGTCCAGGACTGGTGCAGGCGATCCCAAGTTGTCAACATTTGTGGCCAGTGTCGGCTTCAGAAGTTTATTTGAGGTATTGTGCACCTCAAAGTGCTCACGAAAGTTAAGCTTATCTTTGACGCTAGTAATAAATTTGTAGGTACGTAGATATGAATCTACAAGACGAAAATTATAGTCTGAAAATAAAGCATGTACATGTACATACGTAACATCAATGACTAATTCTTGTAAATATATAACAATTTGAAACAAAGCAGATTGGACGTTTTCTTGGGTGTAAACAACTTCGGTCACAAAATCTGCCAGGCATCCCAACTGCTGCGCTTTACTTGTTATTTCCTTCTGAATTTTGTCTGCGATTTGCCAATATACTGATATATTTAAACTGTCCATGGGCAGAACGCGGACGTTCAAGACAAGATGAACATTCTGCATCTTTTCCACTAAAGGCAGACACTCGTTGCCCTCAAGGTGTCGCGTACTTGCGCAAAATACGTCATCGGTAAGCTCATCCTGAAATGTAAACATTTTATATCTCTTTATGGCCCGATAGTTAATGACTTTTTTCGTGTAATAAAATATTTTGTAATTTGGAGTCTTCTGCATAACTTCAGAGATTCTCACCAGAGTGAGACCGTTCTTCCTGACTAGTCTGACTATTTTGCTAGCTCAAAGATCAAGTTCTTCTTCTACCAAACCATAAAGGGGATTTTGTAATGCAGTTCGATTAGGTTTATTTACTTACTTTACTCTCTGGCCTTATATGCACCAATGTAATTTCCTTACAGGAATTAGTTTTTATAAATTGAACGAGCATGAATTTAGCTATATGCCGTGATACGAGTGAACAACTGCCACAACTATAAAAACAGGTGTACTTTATAAAATCTAAAACCACTGAGTAGCAAAATAATTACCAATTTAGACGCCTGGATGTCTATACCGTCAGATGTCAGTTTCAAAAGTCCTGAAAAACTGAATGAATTCCGAGATTCTGTGACAATTAAGTCACAAAAACTTGCGATTTGGGGATCATAGCTATTGCAAATATAACAAAATATGTTTTTGAAACGTTCGCCATGGTCTGTATAGTAACTAGTGTATCCTAAGCATGCTGCCTCAATATCAGCATCATACTCCACCCATTTTCCCGTCACATTGCAGGACGACACTGCCGGCTTACATACGTTATTGGTGTAACAACTCTCCCCTGCACAAGTCAAGGGGTTCGAAAAAGAAATGGAACACACTTTTTCTAAAAATAGCATGTCCAGAATTGCATAAAAATTACCACTGAATCCATTGTCTGGCATTTGGGAACAATCAAATTTTATTTCAAAGTAGATCAAATCGTTATTTTGTTTGTAATGGCAGAAAGCGCAATACTTATTGCGATAAACTGTTTTTGACTTTCTATCAAAGCACGGTGTGATGTCGTAGAAATTATCTATATTATGGCGTGTATATTTCTGATTACATTTTCTCTCCAATGCTTCGTCTGTCTCAACTGGACATGTATCGACGCCATATATGCCTGTGTCGGGTCTAGGCTCGATTGATAGCGGAATGCAATGGTGAGGTGTAGTTGGTTCAGGTGGAAACTCGCCGAAGGTTGAAAACAAAATATCAGGACAACATGTGCCTTTAATTTGACACGTGTTTAGGTCACAACTGCAGTCGCCACAGCATTTGCGTTTCGGTCCGAACAAACTTTTAAAGGTTACATTACAAAGGGAATTCGAAAAGCATGCACGCTGTTGAATTTCTACAATTTGCCTGTGCGTCCGTTTTTCCAGCCCTCCGAAGTTGTCTATGTACATAGGGAAAGGAGTTCCAATCTGTACGGCGTACGCAAGTCGTTCCAAAGACGAGTTTCCCGTTTGAGTAAATTCCATGTTAGACAATGGGTCATAGTCAAAGTCCGGCACAGCGTCTGTTACTGGTTCAGTTTCCGGTTGAAAAGTGGATGTAAAGTTATGTTCCATTTCATTCGTTGTTCCGTTTACCCTTGGTAGGTCACTATTGGCAAAGACAAGGCAGCATACCCTATGAAAGATAATAATCAGTGTCAACATTGTTGGCAATAATTCAAACCCCATTTCTGCTGTTTGTTACATCAAAAATCTGATGGTGAAATAAGACATTTACCAGTATATGATTCCCATCGGAATTCCAGCATTCGAATGGTTAATCCCTTAAACGACAGTTATATATTAACTTTTATTACCATGCCCTGTGACCACACATGCATAATTATGTATAATCATTAAATGTCCTGGAAGGATATTATCACACTAATGTGATTGACCAGGCCAGATAGAAAGGATTGGCTTTCTTGATTTGAGTGAAATAAAAACCTATATAAACAATACAGAATATTAATGATCAACATTATTCACAGAAGCAGATCCGGAGCGCCCGGGTTGGTTGGAAAGTTGATATTCAAACGATAACAAGTGAAGCTTGTAGTTTAGTCATGAATAATGCAAAGCATTCTATTGTTATCACGCTTTAATACAAAGACATCCGTTACTTTATTGTAAACAATAAATGTGTCGCAAATGTTAAGAGAATTAAACTAAGTGTTGCTCTGGATAACCGGTATTTTATCACAAATCAAAACCTTTCTGAACAATGACATGCGTATCTTGGTATTACGATCGAGATGCCCTTTTACCTAAATACCACTTACCAGAAATAAAGAATTAAACTAAAAACTCGTATAAGTGACCAAAGAATACTTTTCTCATCCGGGGACTTGACCGTAATCTTGCGTTATGAAAACATACTGATTTAAATAGGCCATCATTGAAATCGTAATAGAAAAATCTTAAAGAGGATTCTATTAGAGTAAAGAAATACACAAGTTCTAAGAGAGCACAGTGGATAAGACAGCTAGTCATTGTTTTTAGATCGAGTCACGCAACTATAGGCGTGGGTTCGAATCCTTAAATCTGTATTAATTGGGTGTATTTTTGTTGTTAATTTTATTTCGTTTGTCTTTTTGTATACTTATTGAGTTTCTAATTACTTAGTCCTAATCTCTCTACGGAAAGTTACAGGACACTTGTTGTAATTTAAATGTCGAATGCTTCGCTGCGGAATCCATATAAATGCCAATTCAATTGCATCCTATTTACCATTGTAAAACGATAATTGTTTTAAACATATCTGTTTAAAGTGTTTGCTTTTTGCAAACCGGTGATATTATCTGATTTATTTGACCTTGCACTGACCTTTCCGCATTAATCTTCGGCAGTGTTCGCTGTCTATAAACAGTTATGAATACCGCTGTCATACAATATGAGCAGGTTTATTAAACGCGTTGTTCACTAGATTAAAGTATGGACAAGTGGCTCAGTGGTTAAAGTTTTCTGCTGTGAATCATGATTTCATGGGTTCGAATCCGGCTAATACAGTGTATAATTTTTATTTTTTATTTTTATTTTCACGTATTTTTTTCTATTAAATCATCTTTGTTGTCGCTTATTTTTGCATATTTTCCATGTTCTTTATTTATTTATAATCACTACAAAGCACGTACAACTAAAATCATATAGAAGGTGTAAAATTATACAATAGACAAATCACTTAAACACCCAGATGCAGCGAGCGTTCGTTCCACAAACGTTGAATACTGCTCCTTTTCAAAGTGAGTTGCAATACTTGCAACCATCTTCTTCTCGTTCGATCGTAGAGGAAAACTTGACTTTCGTTTCGACATGTTGATTGTTTCCTAGATTTTGAAGCAGTGCAAATTAAATATGCAGACGAGCAATCAAGTGTTATAAAACTATTATAATAGGAAAACAAGAAACTCAGGCATGTTTCGCGCGTTTTATCATTTATTTCGACATGAAAAAATGTTCCGTAACGGGGGATTGAACCCGTTGCAGAAACATCGCAGTCAAACTCCTATACCACTGCGATACATAACCGGTATAGAGCTAAACTGATATTAACAGTATTTATTATTGACAAAAGGTTCACCTCTGCTGTATAACAAGGTGAAACTTACGAAGATTAACGGATTATTCATGAAGTGCAAGGTCAAATTAATTATACTATACATAACATTATAAAAATAAAGGCAATAGGTTTGTAATATTATGTTAATCCTTTAAACCACCAAACTAATTTTAGGTGTCATTGGTTATTTTCAAATACGAACAATTTGTTTACAAACTAACGAATAGGACTAAGTATCGGTGGTGATCTATACCAGAAACATCCTCTATCAAAATTTTCAACACCAACGGGACAATTCCTTGTTTATTTGTTTACGAGCGTATGTTGGTTTTACAACAATTTGACACTGATTACAGGTAGGTTATATCAATTTAATGCTATATATATGTGCATTATTATTATTTCATTTTAATAAATATGTCATTGTGTGTAAGTTTTTACCTGTAAATGTTGAAATTATCTTTCTATCACTTTGCAATGCATAATACTGTATTAATTAGTAAATTGCTTTTCATGTAGGCATTGTTGAAACAGAAATAAACGGTTAACCCTAAAGTCTATTTCTATTAACATACATTTCATTCTAAACAGTATCCCCTACCGCGTACATGCTAGTAGTTAGAGCTACCCTACCGTAACTGCTATACTTTAAAATATATCTTTATGATATTTTCAGCATTTGTGTATTACTAACGTATCTAAACACCTACACATGTCCGTAAGAATTTGATAAGAATAACACTTTTTATTAAAAAAAAAGAAAAGAAAAAAAAGAACTTTTTCTGATAAAAAGATATTCTACCTTAGAAATTAGTCAACACGTGATTTATTATTTAAAAATAATTATTGTTTAACAAAGGAACAAATAATTTAAAGAAATTCATCCAGGAAGGGCATAAAGCGGTAAATTGAAAAAAGAAAAAAAATTCTTTTGAAACAAAAAAAGTTATAAGTCTTTATGTAGTGGTATACTTAGACATGTCCACAAGTATATAAGCATCGTTTGATTCAGAAATAAAAGGGGAATGGGCGTAGACATTTTATGAACAAAAAGCCAAACAAGCTATGTCACCGGACCTGGAACGACGTTACACGTGAGACGTTTTATTTTAATGATATTGGTGTTATATAAATCTGCACAAATATAACAAGGTGATGTAACTATGTTTCTGTGTCCAAAACCCATCTATTTCTTTATAAGATTGATATTATAAAATAATTTGCGGTCGTTGTTTTTTGTTTGAGGGTAAAATACCTGTAATTTATTCATATATAAACAGTTATCAAAATGTTTAAAACACTTTATATTTATCAATAACTAGTGCTCCGCGTGTCGGAGCATTATACGCCCGAAGAATAAGCCGTTCGATAAATTAGTGGCGAAAACTTAACTTGAGTTTAACCTCTGCATTCATACATGTATGTTCATCTACTGACTGTGACCAGTCTTCCTACCAAGTACCATGGCTGTCACTCAGAAACTTTTCAGAAACTTTTCAAGATATTGAGCGGACATGGTTTTTGCATAAAATGCTACTGTGACTTATTACTTGTAATTTATAGGGGTCATCTACTGACCATATCCAATCTACTTACCATGTACCACGACAGTCACTCATAAACTTTTCAAGATATTGAACGGACATGATGTGGCTAACGGACGGACAGACAGACAGACGTCGGACGGACAGACGGACGGACGCCATACCATAATACGTCCGAAGTTTTACTTTGGGCGTATAAAAATGGCCCTACCTTGAGGATTACGGACTACGAATGGCGTCGGCCATGAAAACGGTTAAAATTTTCATATTTTGTTGTTGTTATATCAATCAAATAAATTGTTTTTAGTTTATGTTTACATTCTAACCGGTAGATGTTTTAAAACACTGTTATATATTATGTCTTACTAATATTTAAAAGGAAAGTATTTTATGAATACATGTAGAAAGCAAACTGTTTAATCTTGCTTCCAAAATTAAACAATCACAATTAGTAAAAGGTGGTTCTTCTTAAAATGTCATATTCATTGTCGCTTTCAAATTCGCGAATCTTCTGTATAGCTGCAAATGACGTAGATAGTGCGATGGATACGGTTGGATACAAATGTCAATGTGATATACGTCATTGTTGAATTGAATATTAACGATTGTTAACTTCCACTAATGTCAGATAATGTATAAATAAATAATTACATCTAAAATGGCAATTAGTTGAAAGTTAATTTTATGATCGTTTGAATGCCACACTCGCTGAAAACTCGTCCATTATTGACGCATTTCTTCTTTTGTCGCGTACTATGCCACTCTGACTACTGCTACCCTTGCTAAATAGATATGTAAATTAACCTCATAACGTTTATGCACATTTTATAACTATTACAGGCTTTGGTTCATTTGTAATAATATTGTAGACTTCGTTACTAACTGATTTGTTGGCTTAACACCTACGAGTACAAAACATAAGCTTCTTGTTACATGTACGATGTATTATACATATTCGAAAAAAACTAAGCTTTTTAAATGACATTTTGGTGACAAAACACTTTCGCCATAAACCAGTGTCACAGACTGCGTAGGCTTGATCACCATGTACGGATACATGCATGCAATGTTAGTTAACAAATGCTTTATCACATTTTTGTATTCAATAATTGACTTTTGCATATTTCCAAATTTGGACACAATAGAATCGCACATTATTGATGACTATTAATCAAATCTAAATCTGCATGACATTGCTATTGAATTAAACGATAGTGTATTATTAAATCAGTTATGTACAGTCTCAACTTACAGTGTTCAAACACATACCATCCTGTAATTGATCGTTTATTGCAACACAAACAGACATTATTTATTCATGGATATAACGTGTTAAAACAAAATAGTCTAGTAGATTAATCACCACCAACATATGGTAGTCTGGAATTTATATATTATTTTTGTAATACTATCCGAATTGACTTTAGAATGCATATGTTTTTATTTCAACCAGAACAATTATTTTGCTGTGTAGGGTGGGTGAAAGCCCTTTTGCGGACCGTATACTTCATAATAAGTATACATGTATGTCAGCCTATTCATATGTTTATATTGTTTTATTTGGATACCATGCTTACTCTGCGATCACTTATTCTTGGTATTGCTATTGAAAATAAACGCCTTTCAACGCAACATACGGTTAAACAGAATGAAATTTTATTATGAAACTTTAATCAAAGCAAAATGCATGCATACTATTAATGGTAGATAAAACAATAGTTAATGACAAAATCAGTAAAAGTTTTCAATCCTACACAATCCTTTATTTAACTTTTCTTACGACAAAAACAAATATTAATTATTTATGCATACACTGTATTCGAAACAACACCTCTTAAACTACACATTTTAAACAACAGCAAAGAAAAAGCATTATATACTACAAACACCTATTTCAAAAATAAAAGCACAACATTACAAGGGAATATGGTAATATTTTATATACACACCTAGTTGACAGCTAACCTGGCTTGAATTGGTGCATTTATATAATGTATGTATACATATAGTAAACAGGTAAAAGGTAACTGTAAGTAACTCACAGGTCCAGAACATTACAATGTAAAAATCCTATTTACACATATTTAAAATTAAAAAAAATTCTTAAATGCCCAACTTTTAAACGTCATTGTATGACTTTCTATTTATCCTTTTATTGTAAGTTGCTTCAACTTTACTTTGGCGAGATGGGACAGCACAGCAGAAAAAGTGTATAAATTTCTCTCTATGACTTTATGTAGTCCATGGAGACAACTGTTGAGCGCGTAGACGTTCTGCTTTCCACGCCCTGCGGACGACCACACAGTCTCTCGCGAAGCATGGCCGTCACCCGCCTGTTGGCGACAAAAGCAAAGAACAGGAAGACGCCCTGACTGGCGTTCACGACAATGAACAGGTAAGAAAAGGCCACCACGTCTGTAAACATGTAGATAAGACCAAACACCCATGTAATGCCTGTGATAGTTGAAAGCTTGACGAAGATCTCGAAGTCGTTCCGCTCGTTCTTTACACTCTTCTGCACCGAGGGAGACCTCGATATCTTTACAATGACGACAACAAAGAAGAGAAGATTCATTACAACGACTAGTCCTACTGGCAAAGCAAAGGTAAAGATAATCATATCCTGTGTGTCAATGTAGCAAGCAAGACTTCCATACCCAATACTTCCGTTCCGTGTTTTGGAAACGCCAATGTTAGTGGCAACGAACACAAGAGACAATGTCAAAGAATAAACGTTGTACAACAAAAACCGTTTCCATCTGGCAAGTGCACTAGCCACCTTAGTCCTAGTCAAAACCCTGAACATATGAAAGGTGCAAATATTCATCCAGAACATAGCACAAAGCCACGAGAAATGCGTAATCAAACCAAGAAACCTACATGGAAATTCATTAGATGTTAGTCCACCCAAACTGCCAACTAGATACAGTGTTTGTGCCAAAAGGAGAAAACATATCAAAGCAAACGTGTTCTTTCCAGGAAGGGATTGTCTCAGTTTTGGTAGAATTGTGTAAGTTATGACAGACAATACCAAGCAAAGAAGAGAACATCCTATACAAACAATCGAAACAATAGTTTCTGACGAAAATCTATCTGGGCTGCTGTGAATAGACTTGACATAAGCATCAAATGATGATTTGCATACTGCAATAGATTCAGCTGAGGTGTAATAAAAATCTTTTGTTTTCAAAATATATGTATTTCCAATTCTTATACTTTTATCTGGTAAGATTGTCCAGTGGTGATCATGCTGAGAAACATTTATCAATGGGCATTTGATAAGATGCATAAAATTAATGAATGGAGCCGGCTCAAAAAAGAAACAAAATTGTAAAGTATCGGGAGGTGGTCTTACGACAACAGTTGTTACATCTGTACCAATGACTGGTGCAGGCGACCCTAAGTTGTCAACATCTGTAGCCATTGTCGGGTCCACATGTTCAACTGTAATACTGAATACTTTAAAATATTCGCGAAAGTCTAGCCTATCTTCGATGCTAGTAGTAAATTCGTAGGTATTTAGATCTGAAGCTACAACTCGGAATGTGAGGTCAGAATAAAAAGCATAAACATTTGTATACGCTACATCAATGACCAAATAATCGAAATATATAACAATTTGATACAAAGCAGATTGGAAGATGTCTTTGGTGTGAACAACTTCGGTCACTAAATCTGTCACACACCCTAATTGCCGTGCTGATCTTGTAATTTCCATCTGAATTTTGTCTGCGATTTGCCAATACACTGATATATTAAAACTGTCCTTGGGCAGAACGCGGATGTTCAAAATAAGACGAACATTCTGCATCTTTTCTACGAAAGGCAGACATTCGTGGTTCTCAAGATGCCGTGTACTTGCGCAGAATACGTTGTGGGTAAGTTCATCCTGAAATGTAATCATTGTATTAGTCTTTATTGATTGATTGCTTGATTTCATTATAATACTTTGAAATGCAATTTGAAATTAACGTTTCCTCAGAGATTCTCACCAGACTCTAATCGCCCAGACCAGTCTGCTAGATTGAATATCAAGAACATACTACTGTCGACTGTGTAATGCAATGACAATATGGTTAACTATCTGACATTAAATACACCAGTCTTTTTTCCTTACAGAAATGACGTTTAATAAACTGAACGAGCATCGGGTACAATTATCTATATGCCGTGATAAGAGTAAACAATTGTCACAACCCATAACAATAAGTGTACTTTATAAAATTACAAATTCCTAATATTAAAATAATTACCAGTTTAGTCGCCTGAACGTTCATATCAGTGTCAATGTCAGAGTTCAGTCTTAACAGTCCCGAAAAACTGAATATATTCGAAGAGCCGCCGGGATGAAAAATCCAGTCGCACGACCCGACGAGTTTTGGATCATACCCATTACAAATGTAACAAAATACGTTTTTGAAACGTTCACCAAATGGTCCCATAGAAGGATCCCTATAGTAACTAGTGTACGCCAAGCAAGCTGCTTCAACATCCGCATCATAATCCTTCCAGTTTCCCGTCACATTGCAAGACGACACCGCTAGGTCACAGAAGTTATCGGAGTTACAATTTTCCCCGACACAAGGTAAAGGGTTCGAGAAAGAAACAGAGCACACTTTTTCTGAAAATAATTTGTCCAGAATTTCATCATAATAACCACCTAGTCCATTTTCTAGCATTTGGGAACATAGAAACTTTATTTCAAAGTAAAGTAAATCGTTTTCTTGTTTGCCATTGCACAAAGCACAATACTTGTTGCGATAAACTGTAGTTGACATTTTATCAACGCAAAGAGTGATGTCGTACAAATTATATATTGTTTGTCGTGTATATTCCTGTGTACATTTTCTCTCTAATTCTTTGTCTGCCGCAACCGGACAGTTATCTACACCGTAAATGCCTTCCTTAGATGTAGTGCCTATGTTCATTTGAATGCAATTCTGAGGTGTCTTTTGTCTAGGTGGAAACTCTCCAAAGGTGGTCAACAATATGTCAGGACAACATGTGCCTCTTATTTGACACATGTCGAGGTCACAGCTGCAGTCTCCACAGCATTTGCCGCGAGGGCTAGGTCTGAATAGTAGAAAAGAAAAGGTAACATTACAAAGGGAGTTCTGATAGCAAATACCCTGTTGAATGTCTACAAGGTGTTTGTGCGTCTGATTTTCAATCCCACCAAAGTTGTCTATGCGTATTGGAAAAGGATGTTCAATCTTGACAGCATACGCAAGTCGTTCTAAAGACGAGTTTCCCGTTTGAGTAAATTCCAGATCGAACGATGGAAAGGTTTCAAACTCGAACACAACTTCAGGTAGAGATTCATTTGCAGGTTGAACAGTGGTTGTATAGTTATATTCCATGCCAATCGTTGTACCGTTTACAGCAGTTAAGTCATCAGCTTTATTAACTAAAACAAAACTACTTAATATATGAAACATAAATAGCAATGCCAATATTGTTGGCGTTTGTTTAAAACCCGTTTTCCTCATTTCTGCGACTTCGAAAATTTGATGGTGATGGAAATAACAGACGTATTTATACCACTATGATTCCCATTGGAATTATAATTTTCGCATGATTAATGATTCAAACGACAGTTACCAATAATTTGTTATTACGAAATGACTACAATTATTTGATGTCATGAAATGCGTTCATCACATTAGTGTACATTGACGAGTCTGGGATGGGGCCATTAGTATGATTTTGTCATGTGTAAAGGTCATTTAGGTTTGGTTTGTCATTTATTTATTTGGGAGAAATGGGTCGCGTAAAATAAAATAAAATAAAAATGACTATGAAGGATCAAACAAGTTTTTCTACACAGACATTAACCGTAACGTACATATTGGCAGACAACAAAATCATTAAACAAGTATGGAACATGTAGTTAGGTAGATCTGATTAAAATTACAAATCATTGTATCAGTTTTAGTACAAATGTATATTTCTTAATAAGAATTATTTCCTTATACCGTTCGTTGTTCTTAATTATGTAACAGTTTTCACGCATCCCGTATACATTACATCTTTCGCAAAATGTAGTTTCGAATTCAGTTAATATTTTCATGTAGGACGAAGAAATGTAGAAATTCGATGACTACGCTTGGAGACAAAGGACAATTGTACATGTAGGAAAACTGACCATGTGTCATTATTAGGTTGAATATAAATGACCATTAACTTTCCATAATAAGGCGTGAATAATGTCCGATATAAACAAATAAATAATTAATTACATCCTAACTGATAAACATGTTGGGGTTAATATCATAATTGTTTCTGTGTAACAAGTTTGCAACACACTTGCAGAAACCCGCCCATTTTTTCTTTAGGTTAGATGGCACTGAATTCTGGTTTAGAGTTGCTCATGGTTTTGATAGGAACACCATTTAGCAAACGGGCATTGGGTTGGTAAAACATTAATTATAGTCTTTGTTTTAGAATCAATAAAATGTTTTTAAATAAATCACAAAGACAACTTAAAAACATGTAAAACATAGGTAGTATATTCAAACGTAAAACGTGAGTTATAACTTGTAACAAATAGAATTTTACAAAACTTGCGATTGTTATAGATAATGACCTTTTCTTTACACCCATGTACAATGACATATCAGATTGTGCTTGTTTATGTTTACCTGACAGCCTTGAAACAGTTAACAGAAATTGTGGTGCTGGAGCTTAGTTAAAACAATATGTTTTTCAAATAATACACATATACAATTTCATGGTAACATGCACACATTTGTTGACATAGAAGTAAGTACAAAAAGATACTAATATTTATGAGATCTTTATTTGGAAAAAAAATAAATTGATTTAAATGAAATTATCAGAGGGTAAACGTTCTGCCAATCAAATGCATGTTAAAATAAAGGTATCAGCATTGAGAAGAAAGCTCAGGAGCTTGTACATAGTCTCTCTTCTGAAGCTTCACTACCCCCACCTCCCGGTTGGGAACCCAAACCCACTTCTGTAGGGGTGTTTCTGTTAAAAATACATCATGTACTAGGTTGATTGTAGAAAATATGTATCTGTTATTTCAAAAGTAACATAATAACGTTATACCTAATCTCTTGGTTTGTTTATTTTGATGTTTTTATAAGTGTTCCATATGCCTTATTGTCTTTTCTGTGAACACAGGTAGATGATTAAAGGACATGTGTTCATTTTAATGTAGAATTTTTTTCATATTGAAGAGATGTTCGAAGTAAACAATGCATACATTTTTTAAGACAACCACTGAAAATTTTCGACGCATAAACTATTCCTATTGCTTTTAAAACAAAATAATTATAAAACAATAGCAGCATTCCTCTTCGTAATCTTGTGTTATGAAAAAATACTGCTTTAAATATGCCATCCTTAAAATCGTAATAGAAAAGTCTTAAAGAGGATTCTATAAGAGTAAAGAAATACACAAATCTGAGGGCACAGTGGATAAGACAGCTGGGCCCATATTCAATATTGCTTCTTGAGTCTAAAATTGACCCTATCTTAGACTTAAGATTTAGACTCGGACTCAACGCCCAAAAATGGTATTCACAAAACATTTTGAGTCTTGAGTCATTGTTTTAGATCGAGTCACGCAAATATAGGCGTAGGTTCCAATCCTCACATCTGTATTGATTGAGGTATTTTTGTTATTGATTTCGTATAGGACGTATAGGACTAAATATCGGTGGAGATCTATACCAGAAACATCCGCTATCAAAAGTTTCAATACCAACGGGACAGTTATCATTTCATTTTAATATATATGTCATTGTGTGTATACAGTGCTTACCTGTAAAATTTATGAGGGTGAACCCCCCCTTTTGGTACGCAGTATTCAGGGGGGTTTTAGGCCGTACGCAGTACGCAAAGGGCCAGTACGCAGTACGCAACAATTCCGTTAAATCGTACGCAGCGCTCAAAAACAGTCATTTTTTAA
>Ga0224511_10001790_pt1 | contig 13581 bp, 5 predicted proteins | sample SF_May12_sed_USG_2_FD_169988 | JGI IMG/M metagenome (GOLD analysis project Ga0224511, IMG submission 169988) | Sediment microbial communities from San Francisco Bay, California, United States - SF_May12_sed_USGS_8_1 | ecosystem: Environmental > Aquatic > Marine > Sediment | place: USA...
TGTAGCAGAATTCGCCGACGAGTGAATTTTCTCAGCTGGCAGCTGTTTCCTAACAACTTTCTGTTTGTCAGGAATAAACATTCGGGTATCAGTGACTGAAGCTCACAAAATTTCTCACTGTGCGTTTCCTGGCTGAGATAACAGAGACACGCTAACCATGATTACCAGAGTTTCTCTCTCTCTTTGAAGGGCTCTAGCCATTGCCAGCGTGTAGCAAGGCTAAATGTGCCTCTAGGATTTACGTCCATGCTTTTAGCAACTTAATTGCCTATCCACTTATTTGGCTACATAGTAATGTAGAGATTTGTTCCGCTGTCGCGCATGATGTAAGAGCTCACATCGAGTTGGAACCCCCTGAATGGAGCACTAGTTTGCAATACTGCCCAGTAAAAGAATAAGCTCATTGTTTTCATCAATCAGTAGTGGACTGGGCCTCACCCAGAACACAACAGAACTCCATCAATTGCGCTGACCCATTCAGTTATCGAATGCTGACCTTCGGTTGGCACAATGACATGAGCGTTGACATCCCAAAACTCAAAGATTTTCGCAATTTGAACAAAAAATCTGCTGCATTACGCATTGATGAAAAAATGACACCTGAATACTGGGCATTAAACTTGTAAAGCGTTATATACTGTTCAAACAGTAATGAATAACTGACAGCTTTTTCCTGCGTGCGAAAGTGAAACGCTGGGATGCAGCTCTGATCAAATCAATCAATCGCCCGCAGTGCTTGTTCCAACGTAACTAGTAACACTGACATCTATAATTTAGGTCTGTGAAGGCCTTTAAAGTTTTAAACATGATGAATACGCTTGTCCTGTGGTTTTATTCAAGTGGCACAGCAGAGGCTCGGAATACAAAAAACCTAAACCAGACTAACGGCAGAAGACAACTGATTCCGCTATCGTTTTATCTGTAACTATAAAAGCAGACTATTGGCTCATAGAATCAAAGCACAATGTTATCTACAAGTCACCTCTCCATCCTATATAGTTTATATTGATGCTAATTAGAGTTATGATCTCAAGTTGTGGTAAAGCCTGAAAACAAACTAAATTCCACTGATCCATGGCTGAGAGTTGGCAACCATGGAATGATAAAACTAATCATGTTCAACTGTTCATCACCAGTCAGTAACAAAATCTGCCATAATAACCAACTAGCTCATTACTTGGTCTATCAGTTGACAGTTGGTCAGTCAGTCAGTCAGTCAGTCAGTCAGTCAGTCAATTAGTTAGTCAGTTAGTTAGCTGGACATTCAGTTAGTTGACGAGACAGTCAGGTAGCCGATGAGTCAGTCAGCCAGTTAGTTAGTCAGTTAGTTAGCTGGACATTCAGTTAGTTGATGAGTCAGTCAGGTAGCCGATGAGTCAGTCAGTTAGTTGTACAGACAGCTAGTTAATTGGTCAGTCATTCAACCGTAAGTTTTGTTACTCACCCGCAGAGTCGAAGAGTTCGCATCTGAAGGTTTGTGAGTTTGAGCTCAGTCTCTTCATATTAACTTCCTCTTCTTTATGAATTACCAGTGACACCACGAAATTTGGATCTTCGGAGAATTCAACCTGCAAAGGTCCTCGCAATAATAGACTCGGTAGCTCACTGCGTGATTTTTAAACCCCTCCTAATAGAATGCATGAACACACGCTCTTAAGAAAATGCCTCAACAGCAACTTAATTCAAAGAACAAAATTCTCTGACCCTCCCCTTTGAATAGAAGGCCACTGATATGTATTAAATATTCTCCACCCGACACTTTGTGCATATTTCACTTTATTTCATTCAAACACTGACTCCCTTTGCAGTGGCTAATGACATTCTAATGCGATAACATTGCGCTGCAGTGTATCAGGCGACAAGTTACATGAGCGCAGTGATAAGAACCGTATATTTATCAACATGGGTACAGAGAGATAGGAAGGACCCGCAATAGGCTAGCACCCCTGACTAGTTGCAGACAAAAGAACACACATCTAATTCCAGGTTCTTGTTGTGTTGCAGTTATAAGAGACTGTGCACTGGTGGTTATGGCTACCCACAGTTGAGAGGGTAAGTGCACGGAGTTATCTTCAACTAGTCCAACTATAACTAGACCCTAACTCTCTGGTTAAATGGTTTCATTGAATCGAAAAATTCATTCAGATGCCTGAGAGAAAGAGAACTGGTGGAAATTCTCGTTATAAAGCTTTGCCAATTAAAGGCGAACTACCCAGTCACCCATTGAGTAAAGTGGGCTGTTCCCATGTTTACACTAAAATGAACATCAATAACGTTGAGATGAATCTAGAATATTACCCAGAAGAATGAATAGACAATTATTAACCTGGTCATGTTTACGGACAATCAGAATTCATACTGCAAGGTTAACTAGATGTTACCGTGCTAAACAAAGGATCAAAGATATTGTCAACGCTTTAATCGGTCTGTCCAACTCGATAAATAGTTTTACGAAGTTTCATCCATTGTCATGAACAAACAGAGAAGGAGAATGAACTAAGTTGTCTGTCTCTGAGGTTATTTAAACTGTCTATAAGTTAATCTTTCGCGTAAAGTTTGACGACTGACTGACCGATTATTGCTGGTGTGTACCTACACGCAAACCCTCTGTTTATAATAGACAGAAGCTGTTTAGAGCTTACAGACTTCCCTTTACATCTTCAAAAGAAGTTCTCGTGCAAACAAAACTGCTCATGTTGACTATACCAGAGAGATGGATGACCACAAATCCTGGATTTCATTTTTCAAGAGTCAGTTTTATTCTAATACTCATTCTTCCTGTTGATCATAACTATGATTGACAGATGGATAGCCGCACAATACCTAGTCAATGCTTGTTAAACTGGCGAACTGTGGTTCGTGTTAAGAGCACTTCTGACCACTCGAATCTGGACTGAATGGTCACTGTGAGTGTAGCACAATGGCAAGCAAGTACATCTGATCATTAGTCAGTCGATGACAATCTCTGTACACTTTCAGATTTAGATAATATGACATGGCTGCATGTTTGATATTGGATAGCTTAAGGGTTGCTAGGGATAGCTTCAAGTATACTCAGACGTATTGAAAGCAACATTTTTGGTGTCTTAAGTACGTATAACTTTACCTTTGCTGACTTATTCGCTTTTTGTAGGTTTTAAACTCCCAGAACATTAGATCAGCTAGGGAGTGTTGGGGACTATCACCTCACTCACCTCCAATGATATATCTGTAGTCTGTGGTTTACAGCTGACTTTCTCAGTATATCTCTGTACATATTTACTAGTGAGCGTTGGATGTGTCTCCTCCTGGGCGATATGACCAGGTGGTAAGGTGAGGTTATATAGTGGCCACACTCCGGAGAATGGCACTGACACTGTGAGAATACGATCTCCTTCTCTCAACTGAGCAACAAACTTTCCTGCCTCCGATAATATGCCACAATCAAACATGGCGATTCCTGAAACAAAAGTAAATCAGTGGCGATATTGAAGCTCACTACTGTATCTACTTAATGGAGAGGTAGGGGGGTATCCAGACGCGAGGCACCGTCATTTTTGTGAAGGCTTTCTTTAGATTGACTTGTGTTCAGTCCGAAGAAGGTGCGCTGGCTTATATTAATGCCCTGGAGGTATTTGGCCCGATCGGTAGCGCAATTAATGGAAATAAATTTCATAATTCCACGCGACTCGTTTTGCCTCATCGGACTCAAACAGAGAATCTGCTTATGGCAGGGTGAATAATTACAACAAAACAATTTCCATAAATACGCGACTTTACAACGAAGGAATTCTATTAGCAAACATTTTCTAAGCAAATCGCCTGCAAACGTCTCAATACATGTATTGAAATGAGTTTGAAATTTCCAAGCGAGTGAAAGCGGCGCGGAATGTGAATTTGACGCCCAGTATCTTGGCTTTCCTGAATCCAATCATTTTAGCTGTATCAATAGACTCCGGGAGTCAATTCAGAATATTAATAGGAAACCATTGATGGAACTGCTATCAAACTGGAGAATCTTTACTACATACCAAATATTATCATTGATAGCATCCCACTAAATATATTAATTATCAGAGTGACACTATCAATCGGCAGTGGTTTGATAGCTAAACTAAGCCCCCAGACATATTTATTGCTGTCTCTTGTATGACATCATCAGTATTAAGGTGAAGCTGTCAGGTCGGTATCAATTCTCTATCTCATAGTGAGGGCTGTATCTAGCTAGAGCAATTTTCAGTAGTTTCCCACAGTCGCGGGCCCAATGCTCTACCCACTGAGCTATCCCACTATCACATAGTGCTCTAGCCACTGAGCTATCCACTATCACATAGCGCTCTACCACTGAGCTATCCCACTATCCCATAGTGCTCTACCCACTGAGCTATTCACTATCACATAGTGCTCTACAACTGAGCTATCCACCATCCCATAATGCTCTACAACTGAGCCATCCACTATCCCATAGTGCCCTAGCCACTGTTTTCAAGTGAAGTGGTTGCCAGTTGATGGATTTGCTCAGAAGCTAGTTTGCTGTATCACACTCTCAACCTTTTCATCTACTCGATTGAAAGTTTCCAAACGAGAACCCTACAAACTACTAGCCCATACGCTGTCAGCCACACACGCCGTACACTCACTGCTGTCGCCTCACACCGGGCTGGCCACCACAACACCAGACAATGCACGACAGATAGCATCATTACATAATCACTATATATCTAGTACTAATCACCAGGCAGTCAGTACCCCTAACGTCACGGGTGACAAGCACCACTTGGGTGTCACAGTAACAATAGTAACAAGTACCTGCATGACACTAGCTACGCGTGTCATCTAAGAATACATATAATGGGTAAAAGCAGCTAAACCTGTATCACTAATCCAATTGATTAAAGCTGGCCAATTAATTAAATATGTACAGCGTGGTTAGCCCACAGCAAATACAGTTACAAACTAAAATCCAATACAGACTTCTGGAGTGATTTTTGGCTTTATAGCATTATGGTCACATTGAAGGATGGAACAGCTGCTATTGAGTTTACTCCCTTTTTATTTAAAACTTTAGTAAGCCGCAAGCTGTGCTGAAGATATCTTAACTAGTAAAACGTCGCAAGCCACGGACCCACATGAGCTTTCCTTTGAATCGAAAGCTGCTTAAAACAATTTGCTATTCCAATGACATCATCGAAATAGGGGAGGATATTTTCAAAAATTATATTTACAACTAACCAGCCATGGTGACAATGACATTCCCCCCCTTGAACTAAGGTCAGTTCGCACGCCCGCCACATTGTAATTGTAGCGATGTATAGGCTTGCCTTAACATGGCCCGAGGCCCTGTACCTAGTCACACCCCACAACCTAACAATAGAATGTCCCATACCACCATCAAGGGATCCTACCTCACAGGATAGTGTGAGATGGTGCAGGGTAGCTTCGGGTAAACAAGCCATATCCCCTGGGGGAAGCACCTGTTATGATACCCCTGTAAAATGCAGCGTCTTTGCCCCGCGGCGCGGAGCCAGAAGCTGCATTTGTTTGATGATATCTATCGGAATATTACAGAGCTAACAGTCTCTAATTAGGAGATTGTGAGTTTAGTTCAAAGCTAGCTTTCAGATTATAATGGTGATTATGAGTTTATTAGTCTAGTTTGGGCGTAAGCTTGGGTACCCCACAGTGTTGGTGGATGCTGTTACCATAGCAATGCTTACTCCGAGTTCAAAACAATCTAGGATTGGCTTTACAATGCAGCATTGGCCTTCATGTATAATTTTATGCAAGGAAATAGAATTTTAATGATTTTCTAGTGCATAACTTGAAGTGATCTCTCATAAGGGTGCATGGCTTGAAGTGATCTCTCATAAGGGTGGCTTAGTAGATAGCATACTGGGACCGGATATCCCTGGCCAGTCACTGGTTCAATTCTGGTCCCGGCGTTAAATAAAAGAGGTCATTTCATAGAGTTACCTCCTCTATGGGGCATGAGGGTGCAAGAAAAAAGTCTCCTAACAACACTCCCTGGCAAATGCTAAGTCGAAGATTCGGTAGGCCAATTTTTACAGATTCCTGACACAAGCCAGGATACGTAAGGACAAGAAAAATCACGGCATGATAACCTGTTAAACTGTCTGGTATTTGGTGGTTTAGTCAGGGGCACTCCTTCCCATACACTTACCTGATAAGACACCTTGCTGTAGGGGTTGCTGGGCAATGATTCCTGTGTCTGAGAATGCGTGTAGTGTGATATGGAGGGAAGACTTGCGCAGAGATGGGTCTATATGATACTGTACAGGCAATGGGGCCGTTAGGACCACATAATCATTAGCTGGTCCTGATATATACACCTGTCCATGCACCACGCCTAGAAAAAAATCAAGACTAGAGGTAAAATCCAGTCATAAAAAACTGGACGACAACAGAGGAACTTCAGATTTTCTCTTACATGTATATAAATTATCAAATTAAACATGTATTTGTTACACTGGGGTTCATGAAGTGATCCAACAGAACAATTGGACAAAAACAATATGCGCAGCTCTGGGTCCAAAATACGCTGCTGCTGCTGTGCAAAATACAAGCCTTATCAGAGATCGAATCTTTCTATTTGAATAAATCCAGTCATAATACATTGGGCGATTATGTAAGATTATGTAAGCTGTAAGTTGGAGAGAAAGCGTAAAGCCTGAGGGCACTGTTTCTACAGATCAGGATGATAACCACCGCATAGCCAGGGTCAAGGTAAGGACATACCTTTACATCATTGTCTATGTATGGCCTACGCCCGATACTGCTGGAGGGGGTGCCTGGCCTACGCCCGATACTGCTGAGCAGGTAGCCTGGCCTACGCCCGATACTGCTGAGCAGGTAGCCTGGCCTACGCCCGATACTGGTGAGAGGGTGCCTGGTATACGGCCATTACTGCTGAGCGGGTAGCCTGGCCTACACCCATTACTGGTGAGGGGGGTGCCTGGCCGATGCCTGATACTGCTGATGGGGGGTGGGGTACCTGACCTATGCCGATCACCAGGCAGACTGAGTGGTTATATCAGATGAGATAGGAAAAACGCAGCAGAACATGGATTGGCAGTTTGCTGTTGGAGAAGTAGTATACAATGACACAAGGTTACTGATACACTGAGTTAATATTTGAACCTCAAATTGAAAGATTTTTTTTCAATTGAGATTTGAATTAAGTATTTTTTAATTGTTTAGTCCTTATACTGGAGAAATCCTCACTGAACACCAAATAAACGACACACCGACACATTGAGACAGTGAAAGCTGAGAGATTGGCTGTTTGATTGGTATTTAGGAGACATATACATCATTGATAGAAGCTACATCACGTGAGGATTTGCATAATGAGACAGTAGTTAGAAGCTTAGAAAGAGCTGACAAGGAAATAGTACACCGGTAGGATGTGGATCAACGCGACTGGCAGCTTTAGGAGAAGCCATTCACTCAGTCTATGAAGCAACTGGAATCGCCCATGCATTTATAATAGCGTAGGCCATCAGTCAGCCTATCTATCAGTCAGTTGATTGGCTAGTCAGTTGATTGGTCAGCTGCTCACTATCAGTCAGTAGAGAGTTATTGCCTCAGTAGACAGGGTGATCATTTACCTCAGCCGTACCTCGTCCGTACATGAATTATCTGATTCTACTCGTATTTAACATGTACCATAGCATATGAACCATGCACACAACTTTCAATCTCCGAATACAAAGAATTCACCTTATACTCATGGAGACGGTCCAGTGTCTCCAATATGACTGCTCATTGGTTAACAGAACTCATGTTGGTAACTGTCCCATACGTATAGGAATTTCAAATTCCCACCCTCCGTCTAGTTAATAATTCATACAGTCAGTTGCTCGCAGCATTTGGATCAATGTAACGATATGGAAATCGCATTGTTTTTCTTCAGCGTACAGTTTCTCAAACTTAATTGACACAAACAAATTGCCTATTGAGTTTGCTCGCTGTAGCCAGCAGTAATGGAGCTAAGTATTTTTATCTGGATATTATAGTGTGATCAAATGCTAAACCGAATCAATGACCGAGGCAAAGGGGACAATAGAGGCCGAGTTGCAGTCACTTGTGGTACTAGTAGCAGGAACACCGGACAGTGCCAATCTGTATTGGTATGACACAGTTATGGCTCTCAATCTATTGGCGCCATTTGGGTTAGGTTTAAGTCACCGTACAAAGAATGTTGGGATTCAAATACATTACTGATACCAAATGTGAGTGGGAAACTGCTCGATGACGACCGCAATATCCAGTCTCTTTGGCCACTGTGCTAAAAGCAATGTAATCCAGAGTATTTTCAAATTTATTGGATAACATATTTTGCCAACATTGCGGCCCGGAAGAAGGTAAATGTTATAAATATAATATAATAAATAGTATATTTAAAACCAAATATAATTTTTTTTAAAGAAGAATGAGCTGTTGTTCTTAGTTAGAAATGAGGAGGATACAGACTGGACATGTTATAGACGCAGACTCCCACTGTGACTGTCACAATGTCACACTGACTGTCATCGTGTCCCACTGTGACTGTCACAATGTCACACTGACTGTCATCGTGTCCCACTGTGACTGTCACAATGTCACACAGCACTGATTAATCGGTACAGCAGTTGGTCATGTCATCAAGTCTTTATATCTGATATTTAAGATGTCATTTTAATAAAACCACCGGAGTGACACCAGGCTAATAGATTGCTATCAAATGAGCTTCTATAAAGACAGCTGGCTCGAGCCAGCACTTAATAATTTGTACCAGACAAGTTTGAGTGGGAATTTCAAATCTAGTTTGAACTGAAGTAATCAGTTTGTTAACAGCCAGCCGTTTATGTACTGCCGCCATCTTGCTTTACAAATCCGACGAAGTACAAAGTGAGGCACAATCTTGGAATTGAATCCCCGGTCACCGCTTTTCTCTAGTCTGAGTACATTAAGAGAAAGTTACCCAATTGTTACCCAGGCTTAGTATTGCATATGATGGATGGATAGACCAGTTGACACTGGGTATAACAGATTATTACCAGCTAGACAGTCCATTAACTCGTTAGCGCCACTGATCTCTCAGTGCCTACAGTAATTAACAACAAGCTCGTGGCTGTAAATATTATGTTGGGACAACAGTGCGCATTGTTGGGATCTCAACAATAAGTTTTGTCAACATGGCTACTAGCAGTCCACAGTGACTGGATGACTGGCTGCTTTGTCTACTAAATTGCACTCAAACTGAGTTTTACAGTATATGATTGAGCAGTTCAGATACCAACTAAACACCCACGCCTAAACAAGGGCAGGAAATGGCCGTTTTTTCTTTCTCATTTCACTAGAGTGAGTCAGTGAAAAGTTTATCATTAAATCGTTTGACCATTTTTCTAAGACAACTGATCACGCTACGGGAGCTGTTTGCGTTTGAGCCCTTTTGTTAGATGGATTTATCTTATACGCAATCATGGCTTCTTTGTGAGAAAACAAAGCCCCTTCTACCTAACCCAAACCATGGGGATCGAGCCCATCTGCCAACAGATGCACGGCAATGAGAAATTATAATGAAGTTGTGATTTCTTGTGTCAATGTTGGCCGTTAGTTTTCACACGGTTACTATTCTATAGAAACTGAACCGTTTGTTTTCCCAGCAATACTTCCACACGCTGAAACTGGCCAATATACGTTTTCCATCCCCTAGCAAAAATTCTGGGAGAACTCTGAATAAGGCAGAACTAATCAAAGGGCAGATAGTAAATGTGGCATAGTCTATTGGAAAGAAGTATGACACGTGTCGGCTTAGGATGGTAACAGAGGAAAACCTGGTACAGAAATGAAAGAAATACCAACAGGACTGACTCTGATTACAGTGAAATACGGAATTCTGCTAGCTTTTAGTTGGCAGTGAATACGTTTCACTGCATAACTGGGATTTAGGTTGGCAGTGAATGCGTTTGTATACCATTACGTGAGAAGCCCTAGCACTCGTCTCTTGATACCCTGAGGAATGGGAGCTTTCCTTTCAACCGTTCTTAACACCCAACCATGAAAAGCCAGACTCGCAATCAAAGCTCAATCAAAAGTCAAAAGTGTATACATAAAACTAGGGAATGATAAGGGTTCAAGGTCTTAATTCAATCGCAAAAGTTAAGTATAACTCGAGTTATGATATTGTTATTTATTTACACTCTTTACCCTTAGATTATCAGGAACTTGTGCGGTTTTAGTGGCTCCACTGCCAGATACAAACGTGGCCGACTTTGATAACTCTCTCGCGGTATTGAATGGATGGAAGTTTACTGACAGCGGGCAGCGCAGCGGATGAGCGGATAGCTTGACCTAACGAGGCCAATACAAACCCCTCATAATCCGGTCACGTCGTCGGTTAATTGAATAGGATTGGAATGCGTGTCATTTCACTGGCTGTGACCTAATACCTAAATGGCATTCTTACATCTAATGAACTTCCTGAAGATTATCAGTGACAGTAGGATTGAAAGATCAGCCGTTAATTTTCACTAATCGCCGGGTCGAAATTCGAAAAGTGATCCCAAGGGGGTAATTAGCGCCAAAGCAGATGCCGCGTGCCGTCACAATAACATTGCAGGAAGCAGCACAGATTTGAATTCGGTAGAACTAACTGATTTGTGGCTGGTGTCAATCGATAATCAGACAAAAAGTACCCTTGTATTATTACTAGTCGGATCACAATAAAACCGTTCAGTTGGCACCTGCTAATTCCCAACCCAAACAAAAACACATGTCCCTCGCAGTCAATGATGCCTATAATTATAGGGAGCAGAGGCGCGCAATCCTGATCTCAGAAATCGCAGAGACGCTGCTGCTGGTCGAGGGACTGGCTGTATCTTAAAAACTCAGTGGCTTTGAGAACACAACTATTATCCTATCTGATTGAATCCCGAATCACGGGTAAATAGATGAGTGTGTGGGTAATGCACTGGGTTCAAGATCAAAAATCTCCGGTCGCCAATCGAATTAGGTCGTGACGGACACTAAATGTAGCTGATCACTCCTAGATTAGTAATCTTATAAGGAACACCATGACCCACCCCGAGAACAAACTTCGAACTATTCGATGGAAGACGGTCTCAGTTCAAGCTGTATCAGTTGCTAAAAACACAGAACCCTTTTAATATTAGCTCTGCTAAAACTTCATATGACACTAACTGATAGGAAAAACTACTATATTAGCATTTTATGGAGAAATGTTATGGTTGGTTTTTCAGTAAACCCCACAAGTGAGAGGTTCAGTACAGTTCGGGGTGAGTCCTGGGGATTTTATGGTGAATAAACTCTCACATAAGTCACAGTGACTGATGGACAGTATTATGTGCCCCGCGTTTGTCATCCAGGCACCAAACAGTCGAGCGCTAGTCTGAATTACTAAGGACTGCCGGGTCAGTCCTGTCGCTGTGAGACTGAGTAGTAAGTGGTTGTCACACGACGTCAGGTTTTCACATATGACCGTTATGTCACAGTGACTGTTGGACAGTTATGTACTATACTGTGACCTAATGGCTCAGTGACTGATCTGTTGTGACATTAGGGCTGTTGGCGCCCAGCTGTGATTCTGAGCCATATGGTCTATACCAGAGTTTACTGTAAGTGGTGCAGTGGCAGATATGAGAAGGAATGAGAGAGGGGATCAGGCACGATTGTACACTGAGAGAAGAGGATTGAGCTATTAACCAACTAACAGACACTCTTCCCGTGGACCAGCTCTATCTAGAGATGGAATAACTGGTTACTGCTTGGTTTTCTTGGGTTCAGTAGAGGAATGGGACAGGACACCTGTTGAGCAATGTCACAAGGGAAATGAACTCACCTAGCAGAAGAAATGTCACTGCCAAAGTAGCCTGTCTGACCATATTGTCACTCATTTAGTTATAATCCAAGTTAGTGCATCCTTAGTACTAAATCCAGTCCGTATCCGCTGAGTGTTCACATAGAATAGTTCAGGACAACCACCTGCGAGTACCTGTTCGCTAAAACACGTTGCCTTCTACAATGATCAATGTTGATAAATTAAGCCCCGCCTACTGAAACAGCCGTAGTCCACAATTCCACAGTTGTAGTCGACTAAAAGATAATTACCCGATTATTGAAGTGTCTACGCTGAGTTAAGCTCCGCCTCTTTGTGCCTAGCAATACTGCTAACTCGTGAAACCTAAGCTTGAGCCCCAGCACCTTTATGCGCGCCATAATAATTTATAATGCTGAGGCTTGGCCAGCTAAGATTAATAAAGTACAGGTGACACCAACTTACCTTATCAACCCCAGCAAAATGCAGCAGTTGGTCTATCAGCTGATTGAAACTTATTTCCACCAGCGGACATTGGTCAGGGATCACCTGCGGGATTGGGTAAGTCTCTAGTTAGTTTCGCACTTCCTAGTAGAATCCACTATCATTATACATTATACCGATTATTCGTGACCCTCCACCCGTGTCAGTCAGTCAGTATGGTGGGTGAATTATACTTATAACTCCAGTCTCAGGCCGGCACGCCTGACTCGGGTATGATTGGAAGTTTGGATAGCGTAATCACGCTTTCAACCCAATATGACAGCAAAAACAGAGTTATAATTCGTACAAATTACCTGCGAACTGCTAGCTTTTTGACCTCTCTGCGAAGCAAAGGACCATATTTGTATGCAATGCTCCTGAGCTGACTATCATGAGTGATATAATATGGTACCGTATTTATGGTGATTCCCGAGCTGCACAGTATGCCTTTAGGTCACGTAAATGGTGGGGCATTCAATTAAGTTCAACTGAGCAGCTACATTAGACCAGTCTATCGACTTGATCCGTTGGCGAGTAAAGAGTCGTTCTCCAATTAACGTGACACATTGTTCCACTTCCTGACCCCAATTCGAAGCTTGTCATAAAAAAGCTCAAAACTAATGGGAAATTTGGCAGTTGAATTGTCTGCTTGCACTACTCCAGTATCGAGTCCCATCTATTTTAGAAGCACTCGCCATGGGTGAGTACGTTATTTACCTACTGTACCTACCCTACTTACTTACTTGCCATTACTTACCTACTGTTATTTTATTCAGGCATTCAGCCATCCTATTTAACGGACCTCCTAAGCCCAAGGCTTGTTGAAGCGGTTGAAGCTATAGGAACCATGTGAGGGGCCATTCTCGTGTTGGGCTCCCCATGATTAGGACTTGAATCCAGGATTATTCTATCTGAAGGCAAGCACTATAGCCATTGAACTATCCCGGCTATCCCTCTACTTACATGTATAATAATATCATGGAAATCAGGAAGGTCCGTACTGTATAAATACATGTAGTGTCGCTGAACCCAGAAGTTAGGTGTAATCAGTAATTATTTCATAACAGGTGACGCTAATCTCTACCAACATGGAGTCTTTCCTGAACGGAGACGCCATCTTCCCTGTCCTCATGGTTATAATCATAGTTCTGCTGTTAGTGTATGCTGCAATCCAACACAGGTAAGTGGCCGTAAGTGAAGGTAAGTGGGACGTGTGGACAGGTACCGTGGCTAAATGATTAGTGCGCTCGCCACTGACGCTGAGGACCCCGCTGGCGCTG
>Ga0224511_10001791_pt1 | contig 13579 bp, 8 predicted proteins | sample SF_May12_sed_USG_2_FD_169988 | JGI IMG/M metagenome (GOLD analysis project Ga0224511, IMG submission 169988) | Sediment microbial communities from San Francisco Bay, California, United States - SF_May12_sed_USGS_8_1 | ecosystem: Environmental > Aquatic > Marine > Sediment | place: USA...
ATCCCTACCTACCCTACCTATTTTTGGGGGGCATGTCACCGGAACCAGACATATATTTTTATTTGGCCTTACAATGTGTCTCATTGCATAAAGCACAATATAACCAGGGGTCAAAGCAAGCCTATACAGCCGCGCCGAAAAAGAATGTAAACTTAACGGATGCTTCCGAAAACGAAAGCAATCATTTCTCCCCAATATGTCACCAGTTGTTTTTCCAAGAAGATGGATTCATAAACTAGAGCTACCACAGGAAGTGATAAGTACCACATTCGCTGCAACATTGGAAAGGGTGTTAATTTGTTAAAATGGTAGTCAGTGTTTTGAACTTGGTAAAGGGCCTAATTTATTGAGCCCAAATACATGTATACAGTTCGAATCCAATAACATGATCGATAATTAACTGTAATGGGTCATGATGTAATATGATGTGACATAATATTGCGTGATTCTGATACAGCCGCCACCATAACTGACATTTTTGCAGAGTTATTTGTAAATCTCACCAGGGGTTTAAGAGATAAAGAGCAGAAAGGACAATTTGTTTCATCTGAAAATATCACACTGACATTGAAGTTACCATGGTCAAACACACGCTCTGCACATTCACTTGTGGTATTTTACATTTGGGCCAGGTAATTTCAAATTGTCACCATCCCTTCAAGAGTTATTGGGCGGACTCGTAATACTGACATACAAGGTTTAACCTTGAACCGACCTTAGTCAAGCATGCGCATAGTTCTGATTATCATAACTCTTAACTTGTTTTCGGAACACCTCGGTACTCACTGTACGTTAGAGTTATGACCTCAGCCTATGTAAAAGGTCAACCAGGATTTTAATGGCGGACTGTGAAAAAGAAATAACAGCATGTGGAAACTTAATTTGAGTTAATAGTCTTAATTAACTTTGTTTGATAAAACACCTTGGTCTTTGAACTATATTTGTTTTAATCAATATAACAAGTGCTTACTTTTAACAATGGGTTGAATAATGTCCGAGAATGATCATTTCTAAAACTAGAAACGCTCCTGGTTGAGCGACAAAGGCAGATAAACTAATACCCAATGGAGTGAAATGTAATGAAAACGTAATTCGGGTATCAGTTCTTAGACTAACATGCGCACTGCACATTAACTCATCATACTGTCATTTGTGCAGAGCTATTTGAAAATCCCACGAGGGGTCAAAAGATATAGAGCGGCCACGAAAGCGTGACGGACAGACTGACGGACAGACAGAAAGACAACAGAGCTAAAACAATATGTCTCCCCATGTCATGGGGGAGACATAACTAAGAGGGAAAGTAAGGATGCTATAGTTTTTTTTAACTTTACCATTTTTATTTCTAAAATTGGTCTTCCTGCCACGGACCGATGATGGTTTTCTCAGAGGACTTTTGTTCTTAGGATTATCATTTCCTCCCTTCCTTTTGAAATATGCTTTCTTTTCACTGTCCTATCATTTTGGTCATATTCTGTTGGCCTGGTAGGGAGAGTAATTTCATTTTCTTTACTTCTCCAATAAAAGTTGAGTAAGTATAAGGTTTGCTATAGCTTAAAACTGGTGTAAACAGCCAATGAAAATCATTGACCGTAACAATGCGGTAGCACATCATTTCTTGGAGAAATCACTTTAAAAAAAATATTTAAAAAAATATAAAACGTCAACGTCTACTTGTGTAATGCGTTTTTTCGTAACTTCTATCACAGTAAGTTAATGCATTATGATAATTAAATTATAAAGGGCTTAGTTTATAAAATAATTTTAGTTTATAGCTTTTGATTTTGTATTCAAAGATATGTGTATATATCATAGTTTATAAATATATTGTATTTTGTATTTGTTATATTAACTGAACAAATTGACACGGTTGCGTTTAGTTTTAACAACAATAATAAATAGTATAATATAAATTGAAGAGATGTTCAAATACAGAATGTTGTAAACAATGAATCAAAATTCATATGATTTAATTTGGATTTTTAGTACATTGTTATATTTTTGTTAATATTCTCACCCAAAAAAGAAAGTATACACTTTTATACTTTTATTTTCTCGCTATTTGTTGTCTTAAATAATTACACATTATCACTAACATACTAATATGTTTATTCTCTACATCATTCACGTGGTTTGGGATATGTTTGAGTTTGCGAACAAGGGGAAAAAACCATGCCTATCAAAACCAAATTGTTGTTCAATTATCAATACCAACGTAAAACGACGAAAATATGTGTACAAAACATAATCTTCAAGATGCCTCCATCAAAAAAATCACATTTTTGCTAATAAAAGCAGCAGTTAGGGAAAAATAATTTATTGAATTGATGACAAATTTAAAAAAAGTCACACATTACCTCCTTTTGCATTGAATTCCGAACAAAAATTTTATGCAAAAATACCTCAATCCTTTTATATGTATCCACATTTCGATTAAAAGTCATTAGTGTTCTGGCATATGCATAAACATATTAAATTTAAGGGATAACGTGTACGTGTTGAGCCAAAAGTCTTAAAAAATGGTTCCAACGCAAATGCCATTCAGAATTACTACAGTTGCAGTTAAGAAAAACACAGGTACATTTTTGTCGTATTAAATGAAACCACTGTAGATGTGAAATAAAGGTAAGTTTGATAACAGTTTCTTAAGCTATTTTTTAAATGTTTATTTCATTCCAAAATAATGTGATTTGAATCGATTTAGCCAACCTAAATTCATTCACAACTATAACCCCTTTTTGTTATTTCTGTTTGTACCCCTATCATGTTTGAACGGCTATTGCTTTTGCTCAAATAATTTTGAAATTCCAGTATCGATTGGAACCTCACAGAGATCATCTTCGATATAAATGCAATTAGGGTAAAACATAATTACTTTCTTTTTATTAAACGTACAGTCAACTCGACAGTTCCGGGTCAGTAAAGAAATTAACGAAGGGTGTCTCTTTAAAACGAAAGTCTGGATAAACAGTACTGTATATACTGTTTAACAAATTATTCCTCTTAACTTTGATACAATTCATGAATTCTTTTAATTTGTAAATCCCTATCTTTAGAGTTTCCAACGGCATGATGTAAATTTGACAGTTGCGGGTCACACTTGAAAGTTCCGGGTCACGTAATAAATGTTGATATTCTGTTATCAGGGGGCATCTTAACAATGTTAACATCAAACTAAAACAGCTGTTTTTCTTACAACAAGACATTTTATACCAAACTTTTACTTCAAAATAAGCATAACACATGTAAAAGAACGACTTTTCTATAACACCATCAATTACCTATTGTATAGAGAACAAAACAAAAAGAATAATGAAATGAAGAATAAACACGTTCAACACTAGAAATTGTTTTAGTTTTTGACACTATATCTCATCACATTTTAAAGAAATGTAATAAATTGTTTTAAACCCTTATCATTTTTACAAAATATTTATTTTTTAAAGAAGTCCCTACGACTGACCCGGAACTGTCGTACGTGAACTAGATCAAACTATCAACAAGTATGCTAAGAAAAGATCGACAAAATAAAAAATCTTTGTAGAATATTGGTCAGTGGTAAATTATCCACAAATATATATGTAAAAAGTACATGTTTTGCTGAAATTATGGCTTTAAGTGAATGTTTAAGAAGTGGGATGTAAACATTTTACTGGTATTTTCACTTTCCATGGAAGCGGTGTAGTGAAGCGTTTCGTGATCGTAACGTCAGTAAATCAAAATTTGACAGACAACAACAAATGTTAAGCAGCTAATACATTTGGGAAAATGACTGGATAATTAATAAATCGGTATACTTTGACATTCTGGAAAAACAAAAATGTTTATGCGAAGGTGACCCGGAACTGTCGATGACCTGAAACTGTCGAGTTCACTGTACTGTCGTATAAACCTCGTCAAGCATCTGAGAAAACTATTAAGACCGAAATACATGTAGTTCATCTAAATGTATTGTTCTAGAATCTGAATTACAGACATTTTAACGACTGTACGTCTACCAGTCTATGTAACTGATTTAAGCTAATCACAGAGTTGTTCTAAAATAAGTAGTCTACGCATTGTCACTTACAATGTTATCCATTGGCTAAAATAAAATTTAACCATGGATCGAAAGCGAGCCTGAACAGCTGCGCCGAAAAAGGGAATTTTTAAGTATAGTAGCCTGAATGCAAACATACCTGTCATGGACGATTTTCTTCAGCTCATTAACGAGATGCCTGATACAAATAGAAAAGACTTCAATTGCATTCATTGAGCGTCCCCGGATATCTTTCAGTTCTGTTTTCCTTGATAGATGCTACAATTGAAAACAAATTAAGTTTAAAGCTGTTTAAACGCAAGCCCCATCAATGTTAATAAAGTAGAGTTGTAAATACTAATTTTGTCTTGGAAAAACTTACCAGATACAATTCTTGTTCGTTATGCAAAATACCAGCAGTTTGAGCTTAATATGTTTGTTTCTTTGGTTGGTTGGTCGGTCGATTGGTCGGTCGGTCGATCGGTCGATTGGTTGGTTCGTTATACACCGTTTTTATCACTGATAGGGTTAAATCACGTCGTTCAGTTCACTAACCAGCGTTACTGGGTTCACCAAAACATGCTTCCTTGCCTCCTTATAAATGAAAAAGCTATGATCTAGACAAATTACTGCGTCACGTATAAAAAGGAATTTCTAGGGCCAATCGGTGAAGTACAATGCAATCAGACGCAATCTTCAACAAATATTCCCTATGTAATAAGTCAATGTGTAATAGTAATAATACCATTGAATTGCTGTATATTGCTTACTTGGCTAATGTCAGTTTGAACGCTCAAGGCCGAGTAGTATTTTGTTGAAGTCAACCGCCAACAGAGCCATTGTTAGAGTGTTCTTGTTTAAAAAAGAATTTATACACTAGGTTTTTCAATAAACCCAGTACTGACGCATTTTTATTGTAAAATATATCACAAATTAGATTATATTTTCTTATGGTGTTTGCAGTTTACATACCTTCCATTTTCTAGCACTGACTGCAGAAAGACAGCTGTAAATTATTGGCACGAATATGTTGCACTAATACTGGTTGCATTAAAGTCAACTACTCGTTAGGCGGTGTTCACATGTATCCGCACACGTCATCCGCACACGTCATCCGGACACGTCATCCGCTTCCGTCATCTGCACGGGGTGTTCACATGTGTACGCGTCCTTCATCCGTCAAATATGTTGAATATTGAAAGTAATGAGAGCGTTTATTTTAATTTCTGTACTCAAAAGATGTGTGCGGATGGCGGATGACGTGTGCGCACACATGTGAACACAGCTTTAGAGTACCAAAATAAGTTTAGATTGGTTACATGAATCTGACTGTCGTGATGTGACCTTTTTAAAGTAATATCAAAGTAAATATTGCAAAACAGTCCATATATTTTACAATAATCTACATTTACTAGTTTATTTACAGTATGTATTTTTTTACTGTTATTGTTGCACTTTTATATCACATTTTAGTGTTTGTTTGATTTAAATCCGTTTTCAATACTTATTTATGTAATTTTCAGGCTCGTGTCACACCATTTCACCTTGCCAGCATTCCTAGGTTAATCAGAAATAGCCTTTTCACTGACAGGGTCATTTGTAAAAATGACGCAACCCAGACTAGACGCAGTGTCAAGTATTTATCATCGCTGTTAATGTTTTCCGTGGCTAATTCAGCCTAATTGGGCTCGAATGTATGACTGTCAGTTCTAAATTCAGCGTTTCTAACAATTCAGCCAACAGAAATGTTGTCATATTAAAGAAACACAGAGAAGCAAAAGCATATTTCCAAAAGCAGAACGAATTCCAGCTAACACACACTTGCAAAACTGTTTATGACATATTTATAAAATATCCAAAATACATTCCAATGAAAATGAGAACATCCCACCTTTTGTTTATACAGAGACATCTTGAAGCGATAGAAGTAGTAGTAATCTGTGTGTAACTGCTTTCCGTCGCTGTTGTCATTTTCCGCCAGTTGGCAATACTCTTTCTCTGCATCAACACTACAAAAAAACACGTTCATTTACAATCAAGTCATATATATTGCTTGCTAAATTAACACAGCCATAAATATAGTCAAAAAGCGCTGTTCAAGCCAATTCTAACATAAAAACAGTAGAAAAACAACAAAAGCACACACCTCATGTTTACTTAAAACATGTGCGTATTTAACTTTTTGAAAATCTAATATTTAACACATGTCTTTTAATTTAAAGCTAGGATAAAGTAAAGATACTTTTTACTGAGTATTTACCCAAATGCTTTAAAAGACTTGTCGGGGTTAAGCAAAAGAATTGTTGGCGTCTTTATGTCCATCCCAAGAGTCAAGTTTATTAATGATATCTGAAAATTGAATAAAGCATCAAATTAAAAACATTCGACCATGATATTACATGTATTATGTTTGAAATATATATAAATATAAGAACTAATAACTTTGTGTAATGTATAATGCAAGTTTAAGGGTTTTACAACGAGAATATAATTACACGCTATGTCTTAACGGTATAACTATGTAAAAATAACGTTAAGACAACATGTTTATACCCCCATCACAAAATGTGGGTGGGGGACTATGTCGCGTCCGTCCATCGGTCGGTCCGGGCAAACCGATGGGCACTTGTTGGGTACTAAAATACCCAACAAATGTCCATCTGTGAGAACGTCCGTCCGTCCGTCCGTCCGTCCGTCTCCATTATTGTGTCCGCTCTATAAATCTTATACCAATTGAATGATTTTCTTCAAACTTGCCTAAAATGTTCACCTCAACAAGGGGATGTGCAGAACCTATGTTACCTAAGGTCACACTTGAAGGTCAAAAATTGACAATATTCTTAAATTATCTTGTCCGCTGTATAAATCTTATACCAATTGAAGGATTTTTTTTAAACTTGGCTGAAATGTTAACCTCAACAAGTGAATATGCAGAACCCATGTTGCCCATGTGTCAGCTCAAGGTCAAGGTCACAATTGAAGGTCAAATATCAAATAATCAAATATTAGATATTATGTCGTATCCGCTCTGTAAGTCCTACACTAAATGAAAGATTTTCTTTAATCTTGGCTCAAATGTTTAACTCAACAAGGAGATGTGCAGAACCTATATTACCCTTTTGCCTGCTTAAGGTCAAGGTCACATTAGAAGGTTTAAAATTTGACTTAGGAATTATTCTTAAATTATCGTGTCCGCTCTATAAATCCTTGACCAATTGAAGGATTTTCTTCAAACTTGGCTGAAATGTTCACCTCAACAAGGGGATGTGCAGAACCCATGTTGCCCATGTGTCAGCTCAAAGTCAAGGTCACACTTGAAGGTCAAATATCAAACAATTAAATATTAGACAATATGTCGTGTCTGCTCTGTAAGTCCTACACTTATTGAAATATTTTCTTTAATTTTGGCTCAATTGTTCATTTCAACAAGGGGATGTGCAGAACCCATGTTACCTTTTTCCCGGCTTAAGGTCAAGGTCACACTTTAAGGTAAAAAATTGACTAGGAAAATATTATTAAATTTTAACATGTATTTGAATATTTCTGAAACAAAAAAGTACTTGCTTGAAACTTAAATATATATGAAGTATCACAATTAGGATATGCAGGTCAAGTTTCAAAACTTTGTGCTGCATCTGACAAGGTTATGTTCCTTTTTAAGTCTTTAAATTTACATACAATCAAATTAGACAATATGTAGTGTCCGCTCCTTAAATCCTATACTAATGGAAAGATTTTCTTTAATCTTGGCTCAATTGTTCATTTCAACAAGGGGATGTGCAGAACCCATGTTACCCTTTTCCCGGCTTAAGGTCAAGGTCACACTTGATATGGATTAGGATATGCAGGACAAGTTTGATAAATCTGTGTTGCATTTGGACAAGGTTATGCCCCTTTTTAGGTTTTTAAATTAACATACAATCAAATATTAGACAATATGTCGTGTCCGCTCTATAAATCCTATACTAATGGAAGAATTTTCTTCAACCTTTACTCAAATGTTCAAATCAACAAGGTTATGTGCAGAACCCATGTTACCTTTGTGCCGGCTTAATGGCAAGGTCACACTTGAAGGTCAAAATTGACTCGTCCGCTCTTAAAATTTTATACTAATGGAATATTTTTCTTCAAACTTTACTCACATGTTCAACTCAACAAGGTTATGTGCAGAACCCATATTACCTTTGTGCCGGCTTAATGGCAAGGTCACACTTGAAGGTCAAAATTGACTCGTCCGCTCTTAAAATTTTATACTAATGGAATATTTTTCTTCAAACGTTACTCACATGTTCAACTCAACAAGGTTATGTGCAGAACCCATATTACCTTTGTGCCGGCTTAAGGTCAAAGTCACACTTGAAAGTCAAAATTGACTTAGAAAATGTTCTTAAATGTTCATGTACTTAAAATTTCATGTACTTGAATATTTCTGAAACTAGCACAGGTATTTGCTTAATTTACTTACAATCAATACTTTTCTAGTTCCACTCTATAAATTCTATACTAATGAAAGGATTTTCTTCAAACTTGACTCAAATGTTCACCCCAACTGGGCAATGTGCAGAACCCATCTTACCCTTGTACCAGCTTTGTCAAGGACATTGGTGGGGTATGATTCGCATTTAGCGATAGTTCTAGTTCTACAACGTGTCGGTCCAGTTAGCCAAAACAATGCTGTCAAAGTGTGAACATGTTTCATGTGTGTATGGCACATTCACACTGTTTGTCACACCGTTCAAACCGTTTATGTTGTGCAATGACCAGTGGCCCGCCGGTATTAACACCGGCCTCGATTGGCTATCATTTTAGAGGTAACATTGCGCAGATTCCGGTCATTTTATGCAAACTTCTAAAAAGTTCGTAATGGAAGCCTGTAAATTTAGTTGTAGACTAACAATTTATTATGTTTCCCTTCCAGTTACACATTTCTGCATAGTTCAAACATTTGGACGTGCTTTGTTGTTATTAGTGTATCCTGTGTATGTTATGTTTTATGTAGGAAAATATTCATTTTAACGGCATTTTAGTTCAAGCAAGTTGTTGCATATTTACATGTTATAGGTTCCATTTTTGTTCTTATCATACATAGGCAGGACTACCATCATGTACTATAATGGTGTTAAACTCATAACAGAGGGTTTTAATAAAACATTTATCTAGGCTTGTATTTCAAAATACAAAAAAAAATGTGTTTTGGAAAAAATTATCCACTTCATAAGAGTTAAGCAAATATGAGCCAATTAAGTGGGTCAAACATTAAAACACCTTTAGTCTAAAATTGGACATGAGGCACATCATCTGATAAGGTTAACTACAAATGAATGAAACGTTTGCTCCGGTTCCAGTCTTATACAATTATATCTACAATTGGTTGACCGGTTCCAGACGATTTGCTACTTCCGGAGGTTTCCGACATTTACTAACGTATTTTCGGTTAGCGGCGAAAGGAAGATTGGCAGTAGTATTAGTCAAACATCAATTAATATTTGTATTGATTTTTGGAAACAATTATTAACATTAACTTAATGAAAAAGAAACTCAAAACTGTGCCAGGTACGGTGATTTGACATGAGTGAGTTGTGTTGAAATACTGCATTCTATTAAAACTCGAGTGACCTACATTTCAAACGTAAATTATATTGCAATAATTAAATATATTTATAATGGACAATCATAACAGATAACATGTATAGAAATATCGACAGGATGAACTTGTTAATTTGTACAAAATTTGTTGTGCAAGGAGGGTGACCCTCTTTGGACAGTTCCGATGGATCATTCACGTGTATTCGCGATTTTTCTGACAGGTCCCAAATAGGAGAGCTTGTTGCATACTCTTTTGTCATTATAAAAAAAAGAACAATTTTAATTATTTGCAAATCAGTTTTATCAGCAAAAAGCCAGACAGGAAGTGTGTGTTGGTTTTAACAGATTGAATGATTGTTGTAAGCTGTAGCAGTGTGCTATGTAACAACAGCAGACATAAAAAACATGTACTTTACTGTACTACAACATACATGTATAGAATGATTAGATTGCCAGACTCGTTTTAAAACAAGAGAAATAAATTTATGATACTATTTAGAAATAATTAGTGACTGAATCCAGAAATAAAAAAAAATTAGGCAGATGTATGGGGTTTAAATAGGCTTTTAGAAGCATTGTTTGTTATACTAAGAAGTTTATCTTTCTTTTCATTCCTGCTTCGGGTGCACATTGACAAAGGTAAACCCACAGCTTTGTTGTTTATGGGGCGGTACCAGGAATACAACGCCATCAAAAAAACGGCCAAAGATGCTACAACATTCACCCACGCAGAAGAAAGCAAAGAAAGTGGCTGCGAAATACAAAAAAGGGGAATTGTTATTCTCCTGGTAAATATCAAAGTATAAGAAATGCATTGAAAAACATAGGCAATGGTAGCTCAGTGCGCACGGCTACCAAAAACATTTTTAAGTGAAAACATGCTGCGAGTAAGACTAAGTGGTGAAATAACAATAGACAGCAGAAATGGACCATTACTAGTGTTTAGTAGCATTGTAGACATTGAAATGGAAAAAAAATGGTTGTCGGAGATGGCCCAAAGGGAAATGGGGTTATGGCCTTCAGACATTTTGGACATTGTGCAAGACATTACAAAGAAAAACAATAGGAAAACAGTATTTACGAATGAAATACCCAGTTATACATGGTACTACAATTTCATGGCCCGCAATTTAGTCAAGAAAAGGAAAGAGTTATCACTTTAACATTCTAGAGCCTAGCAGCTGAATGAGTGGTTTGATAAATATCAGAGGTTTGTGTCGCAGCTTCATATTCTTGATCAGCCTCAAAGAATATACAATGCTGATGAATCCGGTTTTTCTATGGGAGTAAGCCATCATATGTGATCGTTTAAATTTAAAAGAACTGCTCATGTAACCCTCCAGATATGTGTGGCAAAACGAAAAAACAATTACCTGGAATAAATTGTGCAAATGCTGCAGGAGACGTTATTCCCTCATTTTAGTCAACCCATAACCTAAACCAACAGCATATGATCCGTTAATTGGAAGTCGAAAAGGAACTGTCATTGATTACACTGAAAAAGGACGAACATAAATCCTTGGACTTTCTGAAGCATTTTAATAAATATGCCTGTTCAGAAAGGCCGGTTATACTACTTGTGGACAGTATTAGTAGCCATAGCATTGACATGTTTTTTTGCCAAGATTAATGGTATAGAACTGTATAGATTGCAGCCAAATGCTACTCATTTCCTGCAACCTCTAGATAATAGGGTTTTGGGACCACTGAAAAAGATTGGTATTAGACTGTTCGTAAGTATACCAAAGAAAACCCATTCCAAAGTATTGGAAAGGCGATATTTGCAGCTAAACTGAATGATGCATTTATGCAGTTGTATAAAACTACTCACTGTAGCAAATAGCTTTAAGACCACATGTATTATGCTCCAGAATAAGTGAAAATATTGTAAAACCCTCTATAACATTTCAAGACAACAGTAATATGACAGCTGGAAACTCAACGTCAACAGAGTTGTACTACAGCAGAGGTTGTGCAGAGTTGTACTTCAGTTTGTGCAGAAAGTTCCATTGAAAAACAGAATAATGCTGATGTTACGTAATAATGTGTTGCATCTGGTCTTGGTTTACTAGCAAGGATAGCACTGACGGATATTAACAACAAAGAAGTGTTATAGTAGAAGTTGTACGTCTAAACCCATCCATGCGAATGAAACCCTGTCACCAGGAATATTGGAGGCTCTTGTTTATCCATCTTCATCTATAAACAGAAACTCAAGAAACGAACGTCGGCCACAGAGACCAAACCATACTGTTTATCTTCAGTAGAATGTATAAGAAATGCTGGATTGAAAGAACGCAGGTTTGCACGGAAAGAACAGACGACTTAGACCCCTATTCCACGTCTCCGGATCAGTATCAGTATCCGCATTGAGTATCCGGATAAAAAATGGAACAAGTTAAATAACGTTGGTGCCATTCTTGTCGTCTGTATCAGTATCCAAATAAATGTTGTCCGTAAAGGCGTCTGTATAGAATCGTTCGGTGAGCCATTTTATCAGGATGCGGATGACATACCGACGGCATTTAGCAAAAAAGGAGACAAAAAGACTTTAACTTTTCTCCAATAAAACCAACACGTTTGTACATCCCAATATAATAAAAATGATCTACATTTCTTAAGTTGTTATTTTTAGTTAAATTAGCAAAATCACAATTATTTTCTCATTAAGTATAAAATCCATAGTCGGCCACTAATACATCGTATCCTTGCAAGGGACACGTATATATGAAAAAAAGTTAACTATCACCACATTTTGGATTAAAGGTGTTGAGTTTTCATGTGAATGATAACGATATTATGTAGGCACTGTTTAAAGTAAGGACAAAATAGGCAGATACGGATACTGCAACGTGGAATAAGGTGTCCGCATTGAAATACTGATACGCATCCTGATCCGGACACTGAAACGTGGAATAGCGGCCTAAATCTAAAAACTTGAAGTCTTCGCTGCAGACATCCATCTCAGAATGTGCCATGTCTAAGAAACTCAAGTCATCTGGTATAAGTTAACCTAGCTTAACTAAACCAACTACATGTACTTCCATTACTTGTACAAGAAAAACTAGTGATTCTGTTAAGACCCAAGTTAGTGATGTTGGGACATGTAGTCATACAAGTAGAAAGCCTGAACGCAAAACAAAAACGTCAGTTTGTGCTAAAAGGCACGGCACTGTAAATCTAATTTGTGTAATGTGTGCAAAAAATACAAGCCCCGACGGATGATTTAGAAATAACACAATGTGATCTCTGTGATTCTTGAACTCATGTTTCATGTATTCCAAATGATCATGAATATGACCAAATTTTGTGATTATGTTGAGTTTTATTGCCATATTTGTGTTACATAATTTGCCATTTTTGAGAAAAGCATTGTTAAGTTTACTGACATTTGCCTAGCTTAAGTTCAAACTCTTACACGAAAGCGAAATGAAAGAGTTTTATTTATTCAAGATGCACAAACTCGATATGCACTGAAGGTCGAGAATCAAAATACAGCTTAAAGAGTATATGTCTGATTCTTTCACTAATAACACTTATGTAGGAAACACAAAAGTAAGTGTATCGATTAAAAAAACTTATGCCAACAATTGCACATTAAGCGAGATATTTCTAACTAAAATATTAAAATCATTCTCAGTGTTTTAATAGGGGCAGGTAATCCAGAATTACTCATTACAATTTGCCTGTTGAATGCAACAATTTAAATTAAGAGTCCGACTAATCAGAACCCGTCGGTCATTTCTTCGGAAAACGACACTCTCCGAAAAAGTCCGTAAACTTCCGAGACCAATCTGAACACATCGGAGAGTGGGCTACACCACACCATCTTATCTGCAATAACCGATATTTATGGGCAATCAACAATTTATTCGGTACATATCGTGAATACATTTTTTGGCGTATTTTGCAATATGTTTCGGTATTATGTTATTATTTCATTCTTTTTGACGATAAAATACTACTTGATATTAA
>Ga0224511_10001792_pt1 | contig 13578 bp, 5 predicted proteins | sample SF_May12_sed_USG_2_FD_169988 | JGI IMG/M metagenome (GOLD analysis project Ga0224511, IMG submission 169988) | Sediment microbial communities from San Francisco Bay, California, United States - SF_May12_sed_USGS_8_1 | ecosystem: Environmental > Aquatic > Marine > Sediment | place: USA...
AAACTTGGTACCTACCCTACCTAACTTTTTTCAGGCCGTTCCCCTAAACACAGAATTATTTTTTTTGGCCTAATTGTTTAGTTTTATATTGATATTATTTAAAATATATTTACTATAAATAGATGTAAAATTTAAAATATTTTTTCTTCTTCAAAGGTACTTGACAACGCTTGTTTTTATTGACCTTGAGGCTAAACTATAAAGTAAACTAAAGTAAATGGAAATACTTAGTACAACTATCAGTTCATGTATGTATACTGTTAGATCTATGATCCTATTTATTCGTAAAAATCCATCATATTTCAATTATAATGTAAAAATAAAAAAGATGTTACCTGCATGGCATCTCGGCGATACGCTCGACGAAAAACAAAAAAGCAATAGAAACGTCAATAGCGTGGTATGAGCCCCGTCAGTGATCGAAAAACATAATTTCTCTAACAGAACTATAAATGCTACGTAGTAAGCAAAGTAATAATTTGGCTAGTCGTTGTTATACAGAAGTGACGGACTTTTCGCCGCCCCAACAATTTTTTCTTTGCCTTTATGAAGGCAATTTGAGTTAATTTAAGCGTGACAAATTACTAGCGGGTCGAGCGGCCACGGACTTATGATTTTTATGCCCAAAATGCTGTATTTCCTTATTTTTTTCCGGTCGCTTCGCTCGATATTTCATTTTAAACACAATTTTAATAAGAATGTGGTTAAAAAACCTCCTTAAAATACAATAACTTACAATAATTTAACCACCAACATGTTAAATGATTTTACGGTTGAACCCTTAAAAACGGCGATTGTCTAGTGACGTGACACTTGTTACCGTTTTACAGCATATGTGCTGAATATTTTCTGTAAGTTACAACATGTTTTTAAGTATTCATGTGTTTTATTTATGTTTGTTTTGTTATATATTTATCATGCTAAGAAATTGAGACGATACCTTCCGAAAACTAATAGATATGTTATTTAAATGTTATCCATTATACATGTGTAAAGCACGTGGGCCTGTATTCGTCGTGACCAAAATACTGGTAATCGTATATTCACCAACGTAGGGTTCGCCGCTCCAATGACAAATTGTTATCTACACCCCTGCATAAATGTCGTTCTGTTATGAGCAATGCATAAAATAAATAAGCTTGTTAAGAAGGAGTTTTTACTGAAATAAAGCATTTTTATCTCCCTTTCCAGAACATCCTGATGGACGCAAATACAAAGACAAAGCTGAAATGCGTTCTCCTGTGTGAGAACACGGCTGGTTGTCAATCAGTTCTGTATCAGGAGTCAGGTACATGTATATGCGTGTAGTTAACAGTCAGTACTACTTTCAAACACGTACATGTCTTGACACTGCAATTCCAATTGACTAAAATGAAATTAATAAAAGGGCATTAGAAGTGTGGGCAATTAGATACTGATGTGTCCCGTTTTGCATTATTATGAAATTATAATATGCAAACATGTTTGAATTGACAGACACTGTCGACCGTGACCGCTGCTACAACGCCTCACTATCAGAACTACCTGGGTCATGTCAACACAACCTACAGCGGGAAGCAGTGTCAGCGCTGGGACGACGACACGCCTCAAATTCCTGACTTCACCAGAAGCACATTCATCGAGCCCGACTTGGCATCGGTGGAGAATTACTGCAGGAAAGCAGATTACGACCCATTCTTTTGGTGTTACACGATGGTCGTAGGGGTCCGCTGGGAACCATGCGTCATTTGGAAATGCTTTGAAAACAACGGTAATTACGCTTAAACCCCGTTGTCTTCAGATAGTTACGTGTATTTCCTTTAGTTTCAACAAGCAGCCTTTTACTGCAACAGAATGACATTCTGAATTATAATCTAAATTTGACTTATTTTATACGTGCATGAATTTCATATATTTCACGCGATCAACGGATGTACATGTAACCCTATGCAGTGGACTCAGTGTTTAGTGATAATTTCACTATTACACCCATTTGTATTTAAAATGATTTTCTGAATCATGCTCTTTCACAGCCAACTGTCGCCTGTACAGTTCTAGTTTCCTGCCAAATGGGACAGTGGTGCCGGGCCACGCCTTCTACAAGAAATAGCCGTAGAGGCGCGGTTCCTGTCACATCATGATGTGAGCCTGAGGGCTACCTTGTAACTCAAAATATATACAGTTTTCTATACTATTTGTGTTTCTGACTTTGCGATAAAACTTGATTAATAGAGATTGAAAAACAACATAAAACTTTTAAACAACAGATCAATAGACACATTATTTATTTAATAGCATATGTTTCAAATCCGGTAATGTATAGAAAAATAATTGAACACGTAATATAAAGTAGTTCTATGTCTGAAAAACTAATACCATTTAAATGTTTTAAGCAATGATGTAAAATCCTCTTTGAAATGTTTACAACATGTTTGTTCTGTAAATTTCTGTTGTGAATAAAGAGTTTGTATTTATGTGCTTGTCTGTTTATATTTAAAAAAAACATTTACACATTTTTATAACTACATCCAAGACAAAATATTGTATACCAAGTAGACAGAGTTACAATTTGGGGAAATATGATATAGTGGCAAACAAACTCAACTGTCTAAAGAAGACGTTCAACACGAAAACACTATACTCAGTACGGGCGCTACACAATGACATCCTGTTTAACCAATACTGTTTTTTTTTTCGTTTTTACTATGATTTTAGGGTTGGATGCACTTTTGAAACTAAGACATAATTATTCAACATTAAAAATCTCTCAAAACCTTTAAATGTATAAGATAGATTTTATACTAGATCTCTAGTCAAACTTATAATGTATTGTTTTTGCACCACGTACGTAAACAGGCAATGTTTCGCTTTACAAAAACATTATCTTTAAAGAACCATTACATGTTTTATGTGCACTGCAATGCACTACATAATTATGTTTATACAGCAAAAATAATCATTTAATGTTTTATATGTGGCGGCGCTTTAAGGCCGCGCAGAGGGCGGTGCATCTTCTGAACGAGTATTTTGATTGGCAGTTTCTTAGCGCGGTGTAATGTTTTCACGTATATCTTGGCCAAATTAAGTAAACATGCGTGTGCATATTATTTGATTGTTTACAATTTGTTCGACTCGTCTTTGAAAAAGAATTTGTGTGATGTTGTTGTTTTGGTTTGTTTTTCCACACTGTAGAAATGAACATAAAATAGAATGTGTTTGGATCTTCTTTGAGTTCATATCATTGAATGTTAATTCCAATCGGACATCCTTACAGCTATCTGGTAAATTTCAGCTTCAGCAAAACAGAATTGCAGACGATTCAAATTGATAAAAATGCATACTCTATCATTTTCGCTGCACCCATACATTCAACAACCGCGCTAACATTCGTGTTTCCTGGTTGAGGCTAATGTTACGCATGTTGTTGACACAATTTTGTTCGACGACTCAGTACGCTCGGTGTGCTCACAACGTCTTAGTTACGCAAACTTAGCTTTAGACTGTGCTTTGGTAATGTCCACATGCTTCTCCGCACGTTTCACATTTGTTTCAAATTTGATACCTCTTAAAAATACATTGAGGCCCAAATATAGTAACTGACAATCCTAATTTTTCAAATACGTTACCTTTAACCACGTTCGAACTCTCAATAAGAGAGACTAATAGAATACGTAACACATGACAATAATGTACACGCCATGTTTGTATGAAACTTCTGCACGAGCTGTATACGTGAAAGGGCTTTTTGACGCTGTTCCCGATGACAGATGCTTATCTCCTTCATGACAATTGAGTAACAAATACACGATATCTTAAAGACTGTTCTATGTATATAAAGTACATTTCATCCAGTAAATGAAACAATGTTTTGGAAAAATCTTCAACCTGACATAATTGAACGCAGATTAAGATCAATATTGATTTTGTTTACAAACGAAACAGTATCGAACACGGACATCTTTGTCAGTGATAACGACCACCCCTATAAGTTCTAGTGAGCTTTTGTTGCCTTTCTCGTCCGTCAACAGTTTCACGTAATTTTTTCTTCTTTAAAAACAGAATTTTAAGCAAGGAAAAATTTCCGTGTAAGGTGCAAAGTAAAAACAATGTTTGGCAGTTTTTTTTATAAACATTGACTTTATAGATAAACCAACCTGTTTTAGTCATATAAATTATTAAAAAGTCTAACATAAGCTTTTGGACAAATTCAATTGTGCTAAAATGGAAATCACTTTACCTTTATTTTGACCCAATTGTTAAGGGACCGATTTTTATGTTTAAGGTTAAGGAGTAGAGCAAAACGTTGGCATACAAGGACCCTTGTGAATTTGATTAGAACTTGTTATTTGTTTCCTCTAAAATCAGACACATCTTACATTACACATTTGTTGTGACCATAAACTTCGAAAAAGGTGTCAAATTAATGGTTAATATCAACAAGCTATAAATAAAGTAAACTATTATAACGACAGGTATAACTTGATGACAACCTAATAAGATAAATAAAGAAAACTATTATAACGACAGGTATAACTTGTTGATAATTTATGTTATCCAAAAAGCTTGATTTAGTCGCTATAATAGAAAAAAAAAAACGTTTAAACCAAATTTAACATTAAGAATTACTTATTTATAACTGCAGTAATTCAAGCTGAATAAATAACACAGAGTACCCTTTTTATTCATTTCTGTAAGGCATGACATGTGTTTGGTTTTCCCAGATACCCTATAAGGGAATCCGTCTAAGTAAGATTTAAAATATTTTTTCATTATAATGTTATATCGTGTATAACTTTCGTTTATTAGTTTTGTATAACTAATAGACCTAGGAATCCTGGTTGGCAGGAGTGAACTAAGAAAAAAACTTAAAGACTAAACATTCACTCACTCACTCACTCACTCACTCACTCACTCACTCACTCACTCACTCAAAAACTCACTCAAAAACTCACTCACTCAAAAACTCACTCAAAACTCACTCAAAAACTCACTCAAAACTCACACACTCATTCAAAAACTCACTCACTCAAAAACGCACTCACTGAAAACCTCACTCACTCTAACTGACTATTTTGGACTGCTTTTGGCCATTAAGCCATTCCTCTCCCCCTTAAAACATTGCTCAAACATAGTGTCACCAAGTTATGTGCTTTAAAGAAATTATCAATACGAAAAAAAAATCCGAAAAACACAAAACTATTTGTTCTAATTTCCTGTTGCGTCGTGGTGTTGTACGTGTTTTTGCGTCGTTCTGTGTGTTCGTTTTTGTACTTAAACTTGACATATCTACATAGTTTACAACATTCTTTATTTGAACATATCTTCAATATATATTATTATTTATGTTCAAAACGATTTAATATGTTCAAATACATGCTTGCTTATTTGCATTACTCAAATGATATTTGGTTGTGAAACGTAAAACACTAATGTAAACCTTTCAATTATTAAAGGCTATTATGCATTTAATATTTTATTACATCCATTTGCATTTTTCTGAAACTATTCCAGACGTGAAAAAGGCACTGACGAAGTGGCACTTGTCTAGCATGACGGGCTTACAAGTCGTAATGCAAATCACAGTTTGTGTTATGTGGCAGATGGTCACGGCGGTTTTGGCCAACACTTTCATTCAATATAAAGGCGGAGGGGTACCAAGTCTATTCGAGCCATTTGACGCGGTAAGCGCATAAGATTTTCTGAAATTTTATTAAGTTTGTTAGTTGACATGTTTTATATATAGGTACATTTCAGGACAAACATTCTTGATGTACCTTTTACATTGTCTTGCTTTATCTGATACCAATAATTGTCTCAATTATAAATATGTTGTTGTTCCGTTTTGTACGTTTATAAAAACGTCCTCTATAACCTAACACTTCTTAGCTAGGCTAAGTAGGTATATTTTCAGCATATACGTATTTATATATGCATATGATTTTACCTACGCTGTTTAGGCGTAAAATAAAATATTAAATGTTTCACCTCCGCACCCGACCCACCCCAAACGCCGCAACTCAAAATATGTTTTGCAGTTTCGACAGTACTTTCCGGATCCATCTGGGTGCATTTATACCATGAACATTGTTAAGATTAATTATTTGTTCATGTTATTATCTGTATGGAAACTATACTATAAGTAAAAATGTTTTGTGGCATGAATGTTAAGCCTAAGATTAGTTTAAAAGACTTTTTTAACACTTTCTGTGTTTAAAAATTTCTACATACTGTCCAAAAACGTTTTGAGTGGATCGCGGACGAGAAACATTTAATATTTTATCTTTAACTCAATTAGCATATCTTCATGGAAACGTTTGCGGCGACAAAGATGCAATGTGTGTTACGGTGTAATCGGACAGCTGGTTGCGCTGCAGTTTTTTACAAGGAGACAGGTAAGACCATTTCATCGTTCATAGTTCTTACGGGAATTAATACACACGCTTATATAAGTTATATTTATTACAACGACAGGTAATGGTTAAAATTGTTATTAACCCTCGTACAACTTATAAAACCAATTTTGTTTGTGCCATATCTGACTGTTTACCCGCATGATGACCATAAGCGTATGCTCAGTCAAAGAACATGATAGTGACTATTTATTACAAAAACATTTAAAGGTGTTTGGTCTGTATCTTTGCACCCGTATAATTGGTCTCAAACAACGATTAAACCTTGCAAACGGAATTGCAAAAAATATTACATATTATTTGTTGTTCGACGAAGAAACGTAAGAAAAAAGTATTTTAAAAAACAGTCGGCGCTTTTTGTCAGATTTTCAGTGAATAAAAAATATTCCACTTGAAACTGCTGCAGTACTGAGTACTGAGTATCGATCGATGTTTGCTTTTATTACTTTAACACTGGTGTTGACTTTGAGGTTTTAGAAACAAAGGACTGTCTATTTAGTAACAAGTCGCTTCAAGAAAAAAAATGTTACATTAGCAAAAACAATGTATCTAAAACCAAACTTATATTTCCTATAGTAAGTTTGCAAGCCAAAATCAGCTCTTTTTCGTTTCATTCTATTAACAAATCGATATGATAGATAAGTAAATGGCAAGTATACGTATATTTTATGCATGTTTAAATATTACAGAAAAACGACTTTGTTGAAAAAAATGTGGCCCACATTTTTGGCTTCGTTTGGCTTCCAATACGTTGAAACAGTTAAATAGCTAGACTATAATCGAAGCATGATGCTGTTGATGGTCTAGAGTTTACGCATGTGACTTCGACACCGGGTTCAATTTCCGTCTGTGCTATGGATTTTTGTATTATTCTTCTCTAGTTGTGAGTTTTCATGACCTATTATATCAACATACAGACAAACCTTAACAAACCTAAAATGATTGCAAAAAAACTTATGTTATACAGTAGTAAAACTATACAACCATTGTACACTTGCTTACTAAAATGTATATTCTGGCCAACTATTTTCTATAAAATGTTTGATGATATCGTTACGCATGACCTCCTTTTGCAGACGCTGTCGAGACAAACCGTTGTTACAATTCTTTGCTGGGTTATAAGAGTTACCTTGGTCAGGTCAACACCACCCACAGTGGACGGCAGTGCCAGCGCTGGGACGTTGACAACCCGCACAAACGCAACAGTTTTGCTAGAAATCCAAATTTCTTTCCTGAAGGTGACTTGGCATTGGCGGCAAACTACTGTAGGAATCCAGAGCCCGAACCACTATTTTGGTGTTACACCATGGATCAAAGTGTGCGCTGGCAAACATGCAACATTTGGAGATGCTTTGAAAACAACAGTACGCAATGCTACGTAAAAAACGTTTTGACAACAACAAAAATAGTATAATATTATTCAAATTAATATACTTTTAATGTGTCAATATTTATTTATGTTCAACTTTACAAACACCAAATAATTAATCATCCTATGTTTACAGACAACTGCCGCCTGTACAGGGACAGTGGCTTGCCGGTGAAAAAGGTTCCAGGCTACGCCTATTTCGCGAAGATGCCATAATGATAAATCGTCATATATGTGCACAGTGTAAAAATAAATTAAAGAGATGTTCAAATAAAGAATGTTGTAAACAATGTAGATATGTCAATATAAATTGAAGAGATGTTCAAACAAAGCATATTGTAAACAATGTAGATATGTCATGTTTAAGGGCACCATGACAAAATGGCCCGTACAAAAACTAACACAAGGAAAGACACAAAAACTCTTACAACATCATGACGCAACAGACATTTAGAAAAACTATATTTTTGTGTTTTTCGGATTTTTCTGTTTTTTAATTTTCTTTTTTATTGATTATTTCTTAAACGAATTCTCCAAATGTTGAGTTTCCGCCTTGGTACGGTCAATGACTTTCATTGGGAGTTTTAACCAGTTTTAAGCTATAGCAAACCTCACACTTTCTGAGATAATACTTAACGTTATAAGTCATTATGTCATTGGGTTGTATTCGAGTTACATTTAAAGTCGTTTTATATTTGAAGATACTTTTTGTTGACGACAAAAAATACGACTAGGCAGAAGATGTTGTTTCTTCTACAAATAAATTATGTTTCTGCAAGTGCTGTTTCGGATTTCATTGTTTTGATAACAAAGTGGAATAATAAAAATTCTTAAGATTAGAAACGCGGCGTTTGCGATTGACAAAGTAACTTGAGTGTTGTTATCGTTATCAAGCGCCGTTTAATTTTCATTAGACAATAGCTAAGCCTAAGGAAAATTTGGTTACTAAGTCTAGTCTACCATTTGTCCTGAAATGAAGCATGTCCTTTTAACTTAACACGTTGTTGACATCAATACAAATGCTTATACTGTTTAACTACATATGAAGCATTATTGACTTACTAACAGTTTATTACATACGTGTATATTATGTTTTTCAATGGCCGTTCAGTGGTTGTACCATTTGTTTGCGCAATGTGTATCCTTCATTGCCATAGTGCATATTTACGGGTGTTAAAACTGTTTGTTAAACTGTGTTTATGATTTTAATTGCTACACATTGTTTCTCTCGTTGTAAGTACACAAACACAAACAAAACAAAATGGTAAAACAGGAAATTTGTACTCGCTAAGTTGCTCGAATTTTTTCCGACACAGTAAATAAACCGATGGAAGGGAAAGCCCTCAGGAAGCATAGCCTGCACGAGAAAACCACAGCCTCGGTTTTATTGAAGCTGTTTATCAGTAGAAATGAATGATGCCACATCACTGACGCCCTCTAGCGAATAAGCGGAACTTCTCACAGCCGCCATACAGGCACTTAACACCAGTTGTAGTAAGTAAAATTAAACTGATGAAAAGGAGGAAAGCCCTCAGGAAGCATAGCATGCACAAGAAAACAGCAATAAGACAAGTCGTTCATTTGTTGTAGTCTCAACGTAAAGGTGCTGTAATATATTCATGGTTTTGCATCTGATTTAGAAGTTTCATAAACCTTAAATCATTTAAAGAGATGATATTTTATATGTCATTATTCCTCATGCTATTCTTTATCGCATTTACTCGTTTGATTTTATTGCCTTTGCCACAAGCCAATCACGTGTTTATTTGTAGTACACTTATATTTTGTACTGAATATTTATATGTATTTTGTTGTATGTTTTGTGCTCACATATAATAGCTTTATTAAAGGGTCATTATATTCATTTTAAAGGTATGCAATAAGAATAAGAAATTATTTTTATCATATTTAAATATTATTATAAAGGTGTCATAATTTATTGTAAAGGCGTTAAATCGATTCATAGTAAAAAGAGCTAAACACACAATGTAAATGAAAGTAGGCTTGCATTTTGTTTACAATTATATTTGTTTGGTTTAGAATCCATATCAGTGTGCTAACCTTATTGTGGTAATGGGGTAATAATAAAAACATTGCTGAATATTCGTTTACCTGGACATTCGTTGTACAATTATTGCCGAAACACAGTCAATGGCATTCATAATAAATCAAATATGTCTTGATGCAAAACGTTGGAACATTCATTAAAAACAGCTATGTGTATACGTAAAAATACATATTGTATATGTTAGACGGACTTGGTACGTCCTTGCCTGTAAAGTGTGTGAACGTGATTGCAGCACTATCATTCCTATTTGCAATATTAAGCAAATTAATGCTTGCAACGCAACCCTACAACGCAACATTTGTAACACCAAAATGACACATTCAGTTTCGCGGATAAGTAATAATATATTTTTTTATTTTTTTCTTAAGTATTGAATTAAGAAATTATTTGAGCCTCCCGCAGTACCAGACTTTTACATTAAAAGTCAATTTACATTTACACTTTTACTTTTACATTACGTCAATTAAAAATGACGATATTTCCAGGGTATTCAACAAAACATATGAATAACATGTTTGATGTGTATTTGTTACGAAACGTTTACTAGAATGCTTTTATGCAAAGATATGTAAAGATAATCCTGGAAATACATGTGTATCATGAAATGGCCTTAATTCATGCGAGAAGGCAACATTTAAGCCCAGAAAGAGCATCGCTTCTAATTGATAAAAGATCGCATGATGAGTTTGTTTTTATTGTGTTTTTTCTCTATTAAAATGTTTAACTTAATTTCAAAATATAATAAAATTATTTATTTGAGCATTTATGTTAATGGCTCAGTCACAATGTCGGCGATCTGTCGGGGATTAGTTTTGGCCGGGGATCGTCGTAGAAAATAAAGAATCCTTGAACAATCCTAGCAATAATCCTATTAAAAGTGGAGCAATCACATTGTCTGCGATATTTTTTTAAAGAATTTGACCCGGTTTTATCGAAAAATCGATTGTATCGGAGGCGATCAGAGACGATATCTGCGAGCGTCTTTTCTTTTAATTCTCCCTGGTTATGTGGGGAAAAGGAGGGTTTTCTGACCTCAGTCATCTGAATTTCTCCCTGTACGCTGTAGCGTGGTATCCCTCATCTGGTTGTACATAGAACAGTCAGTTCAACTCTGTAGAGAAGCTGGAGACTACTCGCAGTTATTGAATCTCAACCTGAGTTTGCAATCCCACAACGAATCCAGCGACTAGTCTCAGATTATTCGGAGGACGCCTCCGATTAATCGGAGGACATCGTAGGCCATCGGAGATGGTGTTTACGATGCCAAAAATAAGTGAACAATCTTGCGATCAATCGACAAAACGCAGGCCTCCGGAAAGCACCTCCGACGGGTGCAAAATCGTGAGATCTGTCTCAAGATTTTGTTCGAATTATCCGGGTTTTACCCATCGCCGACGCATCGCACCTGATTTGTGACTGAGCCATAACCAAAATAATTCATACAGGTTGTATTTACGAACTAAATTTGGAATTGCGTTTTAATGTATGTTTTAAAATTTAAATTGCACTGTCAATGTTTATTGAATTTGTATTTTAAAACACAGTGAATAAACGAAGTCTGCACACTTGAAACTCTTAGCAATAGTCCGCCAATTGTTTTGACGAATAAAAGCTAATAGCCTAATGATTACAACAAACATTTGTTCTGTACCACGCTATTGGTAAGTACATATTTTTTCTAAGATTGTAAAGTATGAAATGCTGCGGAAGAAACAATATTTGGCTGCACGGCGGGTCGCCGTTGAAATTGGACGATTTAAACAGATTTAAATTTAAAACAAATCGTTTTTAAACCGTTGTGTTGAAACGCCGTCCGGGCACCGTGCCGTGCCCGACCGATGTCACTTTACCCTCATTGACTCTAATAACATCGTACGGCTACTCCCATCTAAAAGATGGGAACATTCAATTTAAATATATGTTTCTGATTGCGTAAACATACTTTTAACCCATCCATAACGTCGGCCTAATATCAAAACCGTGTATAAAGCAATTTCAGAAAACAACATTTTTTACACCACGAGCATTTATACATCCAAGCGCATTTTCTATCAAAATATCGTAGCTCTACTATAATGGAAAATGAGGAAATAGCCATTTGAATTGTCGTACTTTTCTTGGTCTCAATTGATAACATAATTAAAACATGATCTTTGTGTGTACTTAAAGATGCTAGGTCGGTATCTTTATACCCTTATAATCGGTCACAAATCTTGCAATATGTTAAGTATACTAAATAAATTAACACTGTGAAAGGAATTGCAAACTTTTGTGACAAATAATGTGTTTTTTGATAAAAAAAAAGAAAAAACACAACAACAACAAAGCAAAAAATGAAGCATAAAAACCCTTGCCGGATCCGGGAATTGAACCCGGGACCTCTCGCACCCAAAGCGGATGCGTTACCACTGCACCACCGAGTCAACTGACAGTATCGATTGTAGTCAAGCCATTTAACTGTTTCGACGCAATGGGTCGAAACGTAAATAAACAAAGCCAAATTTGCGGGCCAGACATTTTCAACAAATGCATTTTTTTCTGTAATATTTGTACATGCAAGAATAACTATATTTGGCAGTTTCTCATATTTATGGGAGTAGGTTTCGCTGCTTAAATATTGTTCAAATGTATGAGGTAAACAATTCTGACCTAAAAGATACAGACCTAGCATCTTTAAGCATTGATCCAGTGCTCAAAATACGATTTTCAAATAAAATCTCTGCATTTGAAAGAAAACGCCAACAAATATACAATTATTAAATCCTGACGTATGAAAATACACTAGCGAACCAAGTAGCATACATGTACTCAAATTTAATAACAGACGTGTAAATGGTTGACCGAAAGTAAAATTTTAAATGCATACGGATTTAGATACATTTTTATTTATATATATGGGGTTTAATGCATGTCAGAATGATATAAATCAGCTACAATTCTTTTATATAAATTTATAACACTCAGAAAAAAACGTTGGTAACAATATACCCGGTACTTGGCCAGAAACACACCCAAGTCAAACCTGAAAGACAATGCATTCGGACGACATCTGTTGTCTTGTTATGTAATTCGCATCATATCATGAGAAAGTTATATACTTTAAAAATAATAAATCCGTGTCTTCATACATTCGTGATCACAAACGTTTCAATATGTTTAGTATAAACAAATGAAAATCAGTTTTCAAATATTAGTTACGCATAACTTTATACAGAATATAAAACTTTATATATTTATATATTATGACTTTTGATGACTGGTTGTACAAGGGCAGGGTGGTTGGAGCACTGGTGGCACCCATGATTGTGACATAGGAGTAGTGGTTGTACCCAGGACTATGTTGTTGGTGTACTGGTTGGACCTAGGACTATGTTGTTGGGGTACTGGTTGGACCTAGGACTGTGTGGTTGGAATACTGGTTGTACCCAGGACTGTGTGGTGGGAGTACTAATTAAACCCAGGTATGTGTGGTGGGAGTACTGGTTGGACCAAGGTGTGTGTGGCGGTTGTACTGATTGTACCCAGAACGGTGTGGTGGGAGTAATAGTTGAACCCAGGTATGAGTACTGGTTGGACCAAGGACTGTAATGGTGTCCAAAGTACTGTTTTGACACAGAACTATTACTTATAGTAGTATCAGTAGTTATCTGTAGTAATAAAAAGTATGTAAAACGTCAAAGTTGATCAAATACAGTTTTGTTTTTTGTTGTTGTTGTTTTTTTTGTTTTTTTTTTGGGGGGGGGGGCTAGCTT
>Ga0224511_10001793_pt1 | contig 13578 bp, 12 predicted proteins | sample SF_May12_sed_USG_2_FD_169988 | JGI IMG/M metagenome (GOLD analysis project Ga0224511, IMG submission 169988) | Sediment microbial communities from San Francisco Bay, California, United States - SF_May12_sed_USGS_8_1 | ecosystem: Environmental > Aquatic > Marine > Sediment | place: USA...
GCATGACTGCAGAGGGCAATGGCCAGTGCGACATTAATTACCGGTATTGAAAGTCGCCGCCAATATGGAACGGCTCTCGTTGTTGTGCTATTCACTAGGTAGCTGCCCAATTAAGCTCAAAAGCATTTTGTGATTCATGAAGGAAGCTTAAATCTTTGTGAGATCATCGGTCGTGAACGCACCAGTCAGATTAGCCCAGGAAAATTCACTCTCTCAAGGACACAAAGCCACATCATATTCCTTTTCCTTTCCTGTTTAGCCACGGCTTTGGCCTTTCGGACATTCAGGGAAGAGATCCCGAATGGTGCCTCAGTACCCGATCCCTGTGGTAGTGCCGATGGATGGCCAGGAGTAGGACACAAATACCAGTATGGCTCAGGAGAAAGAAATCCATTCGGTCAGGCTTTCGCTAACGCCGGATTTGTAAGTGAGATTCAATATTTTTCAATTAATTCTACTTGAATCGCATTTTTTCCATATTTTCTAACTGCTCACATTCGGTATTAAATAAGCCGCTGCGCTGCATGGGCCTGGTAGCACTTTCCCCATTTACCCGTCTTGGTCATTCTTCTTACCCACGCCAATCCTTCCAGATCTTCCATGATGGCGTTGTTAAATATTTTTTTCCTCTCGAATCTCTCTTGGGTTTTCCAGTTGGCTCTTTTTTTCATGAAACTTTCCAGCGCGTCTTTCCAGGCCACTGATAGGTTTCATTACCTTTGAAGGTTTGGGAATTAAACCAACTTGTTACTTTCTATCCACCTTCATATTATCAAATAATTATATAGATTTAAAAACAGATTTTATTGTTTATTTTATTGTTTATAACGCACATTTATCTAAGGTTTTGCACAAATAAAATAAAATAGAATGCTAGGGCAAGCAAAATTTTTGAGTCTTATCGAAATAGATCGCAAATTAAATACGAACGTCCAATCAGTTGAACTGAGCTGCCCTAAAAGTCATATGGAGTTAATATAATCCTATCATGTAACCTATAAAGGATTTAATAAAACACTTTCATAGTGTCTCTGCATGCATGTGCCTGTTACTGTCACTTATGTGTAGTAAACGCGTGTAGCATTTTTACTTAGCTGGGATTTCGGGATATAAAGCTCAGTGGTAGAGCGCTGCCTCGCAACCACAAGAACCTGGGTTCAAATCCCTGTCATGACTGTGAGTGTGAGCTCCTCACTATAATTCTAGCTCAAAACAAAAACAAACCTCATTATGAGGATGACCTCTGATGACATAGCAGTTGTGAAAAACAAGTATATGTATATAACCCGCATGTCCGCTAACAGTGAAAACGTCACAAAAAACTTACAATCGGTTGTGATTGTGACAGGGATGGACCAAAGAGCTGTGCCAGGCTGACTCTGATCAAGATGGGCGTACAAACGGCCAGGAGCTAGGTGATCCAAAGTGTGTCTGGAAGAAAGGAGACAAGCCAGCGAGAGATGCCACGTCTCATCCCGGAGTCTGTGAACCAGTTGCCTCAGCCAAATGCAAATCCGTAAACTTCAGTGGTCTCAACTGTTAGTGGTCTGTGCATGCATGCCCACATGACTATATATCTGACATTAAAATATGGTAACAAATGAATTTTCAGTGATTGGTGACTTATGGTGTTAACTGAACTGGAAACAGTAGTTACAAACTGGGGGGATGGGTGGTACGGAGGCCCAAAGTATCTTTGAGTATGAGTACCCTGGGTTAATCCACTCCCGTCCCCCTACCACAGAATCTCAGTACAATTCTAAGGTCGATTAAAAAAACTGACACCTTTAATCGCGCAAATAGAGGAGCTGAAAACTGACAATACAAATGGTGGCGAATGATTTCTCAGTGTCTCTCAACAAGTGGCTTGTGACGCCATCACACAGTTGATAGAGTGGATGTGTTGAGCTTTGCAGATGAAATTGATTAGTTAACGAGCTAATCTCGGCGGGAGACAGTGCCATTCACAAAACAGAGCCTATAAATATCCTTGGATTGACATCCAGGTTCTCAATGAAGTGGGGGCTAACAGCTAATCAAATTACAACACCATTACAACATAAAAAATAACACATCATATTTTGCTCTACTGTGGGAACAGAATGGTCTCCTACATGCAATATCTATTCATTGTTGCGTTCGTCTCATTGGGATTTATATTTCACTGCGCAGGTAAGGATGTATAATAACTTCTAAGACTTCAGACAGATGTCAAGAGTGGTGCAGAAATTGGGGTAAAGAGTCCTTCACTCAGCATTTCCCAGGGCGCGTTATGTATTTTCTATTCAAAGGAATACTATAGCTTTGATTATCCAGAAACTCCTTTGAGTTGACGATTTCACATCCGCATGTCATATTTTGATGTATCGTTGTAAACTTTCGCTTATAAACTGTTTTCTAGTTTCGTAAAAGTCGTCATAATCTATTTTGCATTTTTCTCTGATTGGAATTCGCAGATGGGTTAGTGGTTCGCAAGACAAAACTCCAGCCAATGCAGCCTCAGTTTCATGAGCAGTTTGAAGAACAGAATGAGCATTGTAAACCCTTTTTGAGAAGTGACACTGTATTGAGCAGCTCGGAGCCGTTAGCAAGAGAATACAAACCAGACCTCAACTGCTTGCGTCTACTTACAGGTAGGACTGTTAAATGACAAAGATGACACCTTTTGATTTAAGTCTTTTTATCAAATAGTTTTTTGTTCACTCTTTCAACACGCATGCTACACATGTACGTTAACTTTTAGCTGAAAGCATATCTCAAAATCCTTGTTGTAGAATGGTCCTATTTTTCAGTCGTAAAACTTGCATGAAACAAGGTTCACATGATTTAATTTTGTCAAATAAATTCCGCAATAGTATAGGCCACACTTAATATAGATATGGGGGCGATAAGCAAACTCCTCCATGTCATTGTATTATCGCACAATTTAGGATCATGCACCAGGATCATTAGCGTGTAGATTTTGTTCAACTTTCAAACTCTGCTTTTGCTCGACTAGCGTAGAAACAATAATTCATATTTGCCAACACTCTGCCCCTTTCAGCTCCACTTGGCTATCTGGTAGTGGCTACATTTGAGGAGGGCTATAATATAGAGGCCTCTTCATCCTCTGAGGAGTGTTACGATTCCGTCACGTTTCAGGATGGACCTTATGCTTTCTCTGAGAATATTACCATACTCTGCGGTCACGGAGGTGAGATAGTACACCATCAATCTCTCAAGTTATCCCTTTGCCAAAGATGAAGGCGGGAACAGGACAGTGGGATAACCTAATCAATAGATAGTTCAGGTCCTGATCGTGCTAAGGGCCCTCTGTGAGGACGGCTCCTTGTTCTTTAACAATTGTTTAGCATGTCGATGTAACAGACTTTTGACAACTGTGGCTGCTCCTGGATGAATGCAGCTCAACCAGAGAAATAAATTGTATCAAGATACTGCCACACTTGACTGATAACTAAAAAACAATGACCACGAATCCAGGTCATTTTGATCGATTCTGTCACGTTTTTTTGGAATTCAACCAATATAATTGTACCTCGGGTCATTACAGGCCACAGGAAATTAATCTTTTTTTATATCTTCCACAGCAAGAGGAATATCTATAAAGTCTACTGGTCCGTATCTGAGGATACATTTTCGCACCGATTCACGAGTTGGTGCAAGTGGATTTAACATCACTATCTCATTTGAGCATGTATCAGAAGAACATGTTAAGCCGTGTAAGTAATACGGAAACTAGTTATTGCATATTTTACTATGCAGGCACAGTGCTTCATACAAAGTCTTCTACTGATCTTTTGTCTATGTTAAGCCGTGTAAGTAATACGGAAACTAGTTATTGCATATTTTACTATGCAGGCACAGTGCTTCATACAAAGTCTTCTACTGATTTTTTGTCTATTTACAGTCTGTTATTTCTACTTGCCCACCACGGAGCAGACCAGCCTTACCATAGAGGAAAGGTCAGTGCCTGCTTACTACTCCCGTATGGCACTGAGTAGAAAGATTGACTGCGTCTGGGACATCCATCACAATGGCACCAATGAGCGTGTAAGGAAAGAAATATGCATGTCTTTCTCCTTGGAGGGAACCTAATCGGAAAGCTATATGCGCTGGCATATGTATACCTTATCATCGTCACCAATCAATGGGGGTGACGACATTTTTTCTGTACTGGTGGAAAGACTTTACTTGTGTATATCGGGGTTTTCTGTCTTGAATGATCTCGTCACTGTTATGGCAGCGCTGCCGGGTTAGATATCTGTTTTTCACCAGTTATAGTTTTGCATGGAGCACCACGGTGTCAATATCAACGCTCCACCTCATAGTGAGGCTTGGTTTTATTTTGAGCTAGGATTGAACTGACGAGCACATTCTCACAACTGGAGCCTGCCATGATCAGGAGTCAAACATAGGATCCCACAGTTGTGACTTCAGCATTCTACCACTGAGCTACCTCCCTATCCTGGCTGTACCATTATTCAATTGCTGTAACAAAATGTTAAAGCTTTTTCGAAGAAGCGGCTCAAGCGAACTGGCCTGTGCAGAAAACATTTGCCAGCTCGATTTGTCCATAATATAGTTGACGTACGCCTATCAAGCGTAAGAGCCGAAAAGGATCTCATGGAATGATATGTAGGCTGTTCTGTACAGGGTACATCTCGTAGTTGAGTCAGGACCAACCATAAAGAAGGGAGGATAACTCTTCGGGACAAGAATGTCTGTATCAGCCAGGTGGTTTAGCTCTTCGGCGTATGGTGGGTGGTTGGCGCCCCACCACTCGCCGTATGGCGAAAGATGCGACTGTATATGTGGTAGAGGGCGGGGAGGGAGGGGTTCTAGGTACAAGCCTCTCAATTTGGGGCCGAGGGGCGGTGGATCAATAGGTGATGCCAATGGTTTGATAAAAAATTTTAAAATCTATGTCCTGTAGCTCTTGTGACATGATGAGAATAGGCCCGCCATCAAATAAGTTTAACCGGCAGACTGGGTGGCTTGGGACCCACTGGGAACTTACACGAGAAAAGGTGAACCGGGACAATCCCACTTAACTGATATGTCAAGACAAGTTATATACATTGTGTCAGACGCCTGTTCTGATATGTTGTACCCGAACTTACCTGCTGAAAAGATTAATAGCTGGTTACATGTACTGCGGAAACACTGCCCATGTTGTATATTTTAGTTTTGGTTGTGGATTTACGACTATAAGCAAAGCATGCTGACAGATCTTCGGATGCGTACGGTTACCATATATGAAGCAGATACGCTATGGGGTGAACTGAGAGCCATGTCAAATCGCAGTCATCAAGTAAAGGTATGTTACAGTTGCGAGTGTTGACTGTTGAGGTATTAACTTGTGCAAGGCCATATATTACCTCCGCCTCACAGACCACAGACGTTAACTGGGAAGGCGATGTGTGTCACTAACTTGTACTTTTTATTGTGATTTTGACTTGCTAGCTTGTTACCTTAGTTTGTACTGAACCTTGGCAAGTTAGCCTATTGTTTTTATGTCAGCCATTGTCTGACCATAGTTGGATTTCGATCTTCCTCCTTGAGGCCCCAGGTTGTGTGGTGCCATTGTGTGGTGCATTCGTTATTCTTGGAGGAATGACAAATGCATTTTTGAATCCAGCCCCTATAAATCTCAATAAGCTTCTATTTAAGCGTGAAGAACTCAATTCGAGACAGAAGATTACTGTCTAAAAATGAAACTTAGGGTCCAATGCACTATGCAAGACGGGTTAAGGGAACTAAGAAGCTTGATACCTCTTACTCACATTTAGATATTGCTATGATTCTACTTGGTACTTGCAGACCAAACTTTATCCGAAATCGAGTCGCATCCTTATAAGAGTGAGGGCTGTCGAGGTGACCAATATACCTACCCTCTATCTAAATACGACATCATATACTGAAATAGACAAAGGTAATCATTTGGTCTTACGTATAGATGTCTTGGCCATCAGTGGAAAAATGTCAGTGGAAAAATGGCACAGTTTGTCTACAAGCATTAGAACTGATATGAGATAGCGGGATAGCTCAGTGGAAGAACGATGGGCTCGCAACTGTAGAGTCTGGACTTAAGTCCCGATAATGGCGGGTGCCCGCTCGAGGTGTGGGCTCCCCACTTTTCTGTATAGCTCAAAACAAAACAAGCTTCACTGTGAGGTAGAACTGACCCGCAGGTGGTGCTCCATGCTAAGTTACAACTGGTGAAAAAAACAACTATTTAACCTGGCAGCTTCACCGTAACAGATGTTGGATGAGACAATAAAAAATACTGACATGTTTTATCATTCATCCATAGGCCAGGAAGTCAAACATGGTGTATATATATGCAAACTAGGAGAGCGGAGGCTTGGTATATCCAAACAACTTGTTTGTAATGGCCGCCTTAATTGCCCTAATGGAGAAGATGAACAATTGTGTGACACGATTGACACAGGTGATTACGCTACATATGGAGGTGTGTTCCCCCTGCTTAATGTATTCCCCAAACGGCGTTATGACCCTGGTTAGCCAGGTTAAAATTGCTAGGCAGGTGACTTGGGTTTCTGGATGGGCTGGGCGGTACATACCTGCTGCATACTAATCCAATGTCTATGCCATATTTTGCCACATAACAGAAAGTTAGGTTACCTGGATTACAAAAATATAGACTGTTCATAGCATCCCAAAAGTTTTACCACTTGGGAAGTTTGAAGCAAGGGGTGGGGCTGACTCGGAATAGCTGAATTTCTCAATGGTTACAGAGTTTGGCTCAAGATTAAAAGATTCGGGGTACAAGTCCTAGTCACGCCGAGCACCCACTGGAAGAATGAGCCCCTAGCTCGAATAAATTCTAGCTCCTACTGCTCCAACAAGACTCAGGCTTAGGAGATCCATTAAATAGACCAGCCAAGTAGAACAATAGAAAAAGAGTGATGAGAGAAAAAGCTGATGTGACCTGGTTTTTTGGTGTAGGGATGGGTGAATGAAAACTAAAGTAATTTGAACTTACGCGTCTCCTTTTATTTTTAACACCAAGCTTATCCTGATTACTGAAAAGAATGCAGAACAGCGAAGGCTTGACATGACTTCTTCAAATAACGAATCATAGTAAAATACAAATTATGTGCATGAAATTAAATATCCGGATACCTACTATGCTTCTTTCGTATACGGACCGGTGTCAGGGGTATGCATATATATAATTATATATATACGTGCCTACTGAGTCTTTGGCTCAGTGTTTTTCGTGATATGCTATTAAGGGGCTTGCTGCTTGCATCCATGCGCCCCATAGAGAAGGTCACTCTATGGGTGAGCTTTAAGGCGATGACGATGATACCAAAGAGCCAGGTTGCCTTGTTTAGTCGTACTGTGCACATAGACATTTAATATAGTACATTATATGTCTATGGCAATGTATCGTATCGTTGATCTTGGGACGTTGTAACAAAGGAGACTGTATATTGAAATTGTAATATTGCAGAGTTGTCTCTCCTGCAACTGTTCTGACATTCTAATATTGCAGAGTTGTCTCTTCTGCAACTGTATATGATAATTGGAGGATGCGCTCTGCTACTGGTAATCATCGCTCTGGTCGTATTCTGCGCTGGTCTGGTAATTAAAACCAAACGCTTCACCATTTTTAGCCAGCTGATAAGAGGACACAGCTAGAGCCTTGAGCAACATTCATTTTGATCAGATTAACTCATAGAGGGCTACTATATGGATTAACTCATAGAGGGCTACTATATGGATTAACTCTAACCACAAGCATTGAACTATACATAGATGATAGAAAAGAGGCTGCGAAGTTGCGCACCTGCTGTTCAACCAGAATTGTTGCGTTTCCACTCACGTAAGCTATAGTGATTCATTCAGTGAGTCGGTGACTGATTTTGGGAGGACAGTAATCTTTTTGGATTGATCAGTCAGTGGATATAACGGGTGGAAACGCGTACTTGGCCAGTAATCTCTTACAAATTGCCATACACTTATTAGGATCAACTAGAAAAAAGTTTCAGGTTGTAGTGTCCGGAACCGGGCAGGATCTCATTATTTGCATTTGGATCATTGACGCCAAACCGAGGGCGTTTACTGTCTGCAGGCGCGGAGGTGGGGCGCTGTGACCTCTCTTATATAATAAGTGCAATTACAGAAATTATTTACTTAAGAATTTTCCCTCCCATGCATGTGGACGAGAGACACATAACAGCTTTACTATGGTTATATATATACATATATATATGAATGTATTTTGAATATATTGATTTATACTTTACAGAATGATTACAATACAGTAGACTGATGCACTATCTGCATAGGTTGTCATGATTGGCAAAAGAAAATTGAGGGGTCTGATTATCAAAGCTGTTATAAAATCGCTCTTGTACGTATAACTTGTGAGGAGAAGAAATGTGAGACAAAATGGCACTCATAGTTTGCTAGCTGCTAGAATGAACTTCCATAACTCAGTGACACTATGTACTGATTAACCTTAGAATGTGGCTCTACGGATCAAAGGGAAGATGATTCCCACAAAGCGCAATGGCTATACAACAGTGACATTGTACATGGGAGTGGTGGTATTGAAGATGGTGGCATTGAAGAGGGGACTGAGTGTAGTATTAGCAGGTTGCGCCCACGGCGGGCCAAGCGGTGGCACTAGGTACTGAAGACCATAGAACACACCAGCACTAATAAGTCCAGCGGCTGGCAGAGTAACCAGCCATGCTATGATAATGTTCCTGAATAATTTCCAGTCAACATTCTCCCGAGATCGCACGCGACCGACGAAGACGACCGAGCCCACTTTACAGTGAGTCGTTGAGATGGGAATACCAATATTAGAGGCAACGAGGACAGTCAGCGCGGAGCCGATTTCGATTGTGAACCCGCTGAAAAAAGAATAAGTCACGAATAAGATCATCTCATCCAGCAATGACAGCACACACGGAACTGTGGGAACTAAACCTTACTGGTTACGAAGTTTTTCATCAAAACCAGTATCAGGTTTCTGAGGTCAGTAAGAGCGTGCAAGAGACTGGGCAAAATTAAATTTTACAGAAAGAACAGCATGATCTGATTTTGACATTTAAATTTGTGATTGCAAGAGAGCTCAATGGGGAAAGAGCGCTTGGCTTCCGATGAAAGCGCCAAGGGTCCAAGCAAGAAAATAACTGTCATTGGTTTAATTCTTGCCATTCCAGTCTTAAGGTCTAGACACACATGGTTACTGCTATGAATCTGAGCTCTTCACATAATTTCCAGCTCCCACTGCTCCTGAGCAAGCCATGGGCTTAGGATTTCCACCGAATTGGCTCACCGAGGGTCCACTTAGAAGAAACCTTGCAAATGCAAACAGCGACATTGGGTTTTCCATTTTGGTTCAAGGCATGGGGGGGGACACTACTCTCTCATTGATAAAAAACCATTTGTGATTTACCTGGATGGTGTGACTTTTGTAAGATCTGTTCCCATTGTTTCTATAACGCGTTTACCGAGGACCCACAGTCCCAGAGTAATACCTGCTCCGCCATACGCAAGTACCCAGATAGGTGTAGCTGCTTTTTGTAGTACATTTCCTTCTGAGCTAATGAGCCATACAGCAACCAGCGGCCCGATCGCATTACTACAAAAATAAAAACTATTCAAACCACGCAATATTCTAACCTAGAGATCACTGCGTTGCTGAGAGTTGAGAAGATGGTACACTCTATAATCTAAATAGTCTAGACAAAAACTCTCCAGATCTATTTGTTTTATAAGCTTTATAAGCTACCACCAATGACTGATAAAGTGATAATTACAATGTAAACTGATGTTATACAATGCTCCTACACAGCATCCAATAGGTGATAATATGTAATGAGCTAGCTTAATGGCTTAAACTATCTTCAAGGTTAATATTCTTATTAGAGAGCCATTCAAACAGTAACTACTCCTGAAACTTGAGATAACTGAAGCATCATGAATTGTTGCAGTGAATTCGGGAGGCTGAAGTTTGTTGAAGAAATGAGTAACTCCGCATCCGATTATCAGCTTGAATATTTAAGTCACAAAAGCAAACAGAGCGGGCCTCAAGGAATGTACCCTTAGTGGACCAACAGTTCCAACAGCATGGAGGACCATGAACTGGTCAGCAAAAGCGCTGCCCCCCCCGCAATGTGGCTCGCTTTTGCTGAGTCCAACGCTCTACCGTTGAGCTATCCCCGAACATGAAGTCATAAACAGGTTATGCGTGACATACCTAACATCATTCCCACCATGGGCAAATGAACCAAAGACAGCTGTGAGTATTTGTAGTTTGTTAAACAGACTGGAGACTTCTGGTGAGTCTTTGATAGATTCTCGACCTTCCGCCTCAGAGACTGACTCAGAGCTATCGCTTTCCTAGAACACAGAGAACCGGTTGTAAGTAGATAACAACAGCCATCTCATCCGCATACCACAGACCTGAGAGCACAATGAGACTCTACCCGTTAGAATAGTTATAAATAGCTAACAGTAAACAGCATATTCAGCAGCGTGTTATAGGTCAGTGCCTTGCTGATAAATCCAGCTTGATTCCATGAAAATGTATACATGCCATAGAGCAGGTTAACCATCCTTTTTGTTTTTCTTAGAGACTGGTATGGCCAGCCATAACCAGCTGCACCAGTGTTGTTGTTGATTGCCCAACACCATAAACACTTGTATACATTGGTTTCACCACTTGTTATTATGGACGTGTTTTCTCTATCAACCAATTCCTGTGTTTTCTCTATCAACCAATTCCTGCGCTATGATCCAATGAGGGTGGTGGCTAATTTATGGCACTGGAGATCAGGGTGTATATACTTTAAGTTAATCGATTCTTCACATTTTCACCCACTGGACACAAAAATGATTCTGAGGTTGTCAAAGTTATATATAACATAATGGCAATTGTTTCTGGATTCTGATCGCAAAGCGTAATATGAGAACATTTCTTGTTACTATGGGCTATGAGTGAGTTAGTAAGCAAGCACCTGTTCCGCCATGCCGAGTTTATCGTCTACCTGCCTCTCTCCGTTTTCTGCCGCTATTGGAGTCAGAGCCATGCCTGTAATAAAACTGCCAATGTTAGAAACCAATTGGAGAAGGAGATTTGCAGGCAATGCACAGGTTCATTGCGAGTCTGTGAGTTATACAATATGATTAGAAAATATTATTTATTTTACATGGATAACCATAGGTCTTTGTTTATGAATAGAATGAATAGTGATGAGGGCAATACACAAGGATTTATAGGAGGGTAGCTCTATGGTGATGCTATTAGTATAGCGCTGCTATTATATGACTCTACACAGCCACAAAGAAGCCTGTTAACCAGATGTTTTCGATAGGAGTGGTCATACTACCAGCATGCTTTTTTGTGGTAAGCAGAATGGCCTGGCGCTGCTCTTTACATTTGACTGGTCAAGCACAGATGAACCGCAGAAAGGATGTTATAGCTATAGGGTTATCCTCCCCTAGGATAATTAAAGTGGTTATGGCTATCAACCATAGAGTTATCTTTGATAACTTTATGCTATCAACTCAGAAACTCAGACCTGATATTCATATATCCTATACTCTCCCATTATGCCCATAAGTGCCAATTGGATTCATTTCCGCGTTGCTTTGCCTGGGATGTTTTTGTTGCTGTAGAGAATTGAGACGGGGAAGCCTCTTTTGCTGGGAGTTATCCTCACTCTACGGTTTATAGCAAATAACATGTTGGATATCCCTTGAAAGGAGATGCCTTTAAATGAAGGCCTTTAGTGGCGTCATACGTCTTTTCTAACCAGTGCACATCTTTTTAGATTGACAACAGGGTTACAGACAAATATAACTTTAGTTTACAAAAATAGAGTCGTAAGGAATAGGAAACAGTTCTTTCTGTTTGGCCATAGAAATCAAATGCAAAACTGTGCAATTATATTGTTGTGTATGGTAGGTACCACAGGAGGGCCAGAAAGGGAATACCCACCAAAACATAACAAAAAACAAGACACAGGAGTACGGATTAACTAGAGATTTTCACACGACTGTCTACCTATCCCAATAATACACCTGATTTTGCATTACCATTGGTAGCCACTTCCTCCACTTGGTGCTCTGTGTCCTGTAGGGCGTTGATTTCAAGCTCCTCTACAATCAAAAAGAGAGGATAACTACTTGTAAGCTGTAAGTAGTTCTGACACGCGGCTCAACATAGGAAACATGATGTCCAGTCTAGTTGTTTATGACTACGGTGCAGCAAAACAATGCATATGTGGAAATGGCTTTGTTTTGTTTGATGATACCAGTCTAATGGGAAGGACATCCCCTAATAAGGCTGCTTTGGTCATCGTCCAAGTTTCAGTTACCATGTAGGTAGGCTTGGTATTTGCATTAGGTTGTTATTATGACTTTGAGCAGTGACATAAAGTCATTGCTCCATGCACGAAATTCTACTCTAACTTTGGAAAGAGGATTGTACTGTAAATTGCATCATGTATACTCAGCGCTGTGTAATAGATAGCGATTGGTATTAGAATAAAATAATAGTGAACTTTCGATTCATTTGAAAAAGAAGTTTGGTAAATAAAATTGGTCGCAATTTCATTTTTAATTTTTAATTAGAATAGAAATGATAGCGGCGTAGCTCAATGACTAGAGCCTTGGCTCAAGATCGAAATATCCTGGGTTCAAGTCCTAGTCATGCTAAGCGCCCCCTGTGAGAACAACCTGTTCACACAATTCTTAGCTCCCAAATCCGACAAGCCTAAGGCCATGTGCCCGAGGAGAAAACATTCTAAACCACCCAACTGTCCTTGACACCAGATGGGGTTTTGGTCAGATGGCAGAGGTCACGAACAAAGACAAAATGTGAAACATAGATTATTATGCTGACCACAGTATGAGAAAAATAACCACAAGTGGGCTGGTAAAAGCATTTATGTGGTAGAAACAAGCATTAAAAAAACAAATTTTGCACGTAAACTCTTTACTTATGACCCTCATCAAAACCGTGCCAGGTAGAAACCACACTATTCGGTACGTCCAATGTTTTACTCTCAATACAAAAAACCACTGATCACAATTTCATGCTGGAAGTCATAATAACAAGCTTATCTAAATACACAATTCCCTGATCAGACTAACTGAAACTTGGATGATGACCAAAGGTGCATATACTAAGCGCATGCATTCTGCTGTGCAAATGGTTTTCCATCGACTAGGTCATCGACACAATTACGAGCAGTGCACTGCGGTAAAGGGAGATAACTCCGTGACTAAGGGATAGGCATATTTTGCGTTTTTAGGGCCATCTTATTGGGGCTCCTAAATTCCAGTTGGAACCAGGATTATGTAAGGAGCTCATACCACAGAGGGAGCCTGATATGAGATAAATCTAACAATCTCAAGCCCGGTTTCTAGCCGCTGATTTATCCTGCTAATCACGCTATCCTATACACACTATCCTATACATACTATCTTATACGCGCTATCCTATACACGCTATACCATACACGCTATCCTATACACATTACCCTATACACGCTATACCATACACACTATCCTATACACACTATCCTG
>Ga0224511_10001794_pt1 | contig 13576 bp, 8 predicted proteins | sample SF_May12_sed_USG_2_FD_169988 | JGI IMG/M metagenome (GOLD analysis project Ga0224511, IMG submission 169988) | Sediment microbial communities from San Francisco Bay, California, United States - SF_May12_sed_USGS_8_1 | ecosystem: Environmental > Aquatic > Marine > Sediment | place: USA...
CGTGTGCTCCTCCATGTAGCAAAACAGGTCTCGTGCTACGTGAACGGAGTAGCATACATGTTTTCACATTCAAAACAAAAGTGTAAATTGTTGGTCAAAAATAAATATTTTGGATATAGACAGATGTACAGAGTTTTTTATTTATAATTTCGAGTTTCTTCCGTTTCAGAACGGTATAATTAAACTGCATTTGTACAACGTTTCATTTAAATTTGCAGCACACAGAAAAAGCTGTTGGTATCAAATAATACTGATTGTAAATGGCACAAGTCAAAATGATTATTTTCGACTATTTTGGACAAAGTATCGTTAAGGCTCCGTAATCCGAAACAATCACTATTTTGAAAAAAAAGTCGGTGCTACAAATGCACATTTGAGTGTGAACTGGGAAAATAAAATAAAAGGGAAACAATGTATATGGCATCGGGGCGGCTTCGTCTCCGTGCTAGTAATCAAGGTCGAATAGTTTTACGTCCAGTTTGATAACTCCTGGACAACGCTTTCCCTCAATAACTTGGAATTCCAGCATTATATTTAATCTAACGACTGTAATGTTAGTGGACATCATGTGATTTCTCTGCTGGAACAGTCTTGTACCCTGCGTACAAATATTGGTCTTTTGTTGATTTACCACCAAACACAAACAAACAAACGGCATTAATCAGTGGCCTCCTAATTAGGGAGTCCAACTAACTAATGAGACGGCCAAAACTATCCACTACAAGTTTAATTATTTGTACCATAGACATTTGAACGACTTCATGTACCGCTTGTACATAGCCGATTTAGATCAATCGTAGAGGGTTTTTTTTGACAGAGGACTAGATAAACATAACTGCACATAACTATTAAAACCCCATGAAAGACAGGTACAGCGGGATTTCCTGTGCACTACTTACCCCTATGTATACACGCCCTCGGGATGGTAATATTTTCCAGACACATGTACTAATATTCTTATGTTATTTTAAAGCAGCTGTCCTCCAGAATATACTAAAATCATTAGTTACATTTTTTCAAAATATCTCTTCAAATATGTATAATAGTTGTTAGAAATAAAAAAACTACATCTTTTCACTTTTTTGCTTTGAAAACAGACAATTCGCTTTTCTGCCATCGGGGTATTCTTACTATACATAACGGCTACCGCATTAGTAACGCAGTAGATTATGCAAAGAAAAACGATTTTTTAGGAAGGATTTGTTAACTGAATTAAGGGGTCAGTAATAATAGATTTCTCCACTGAACATAACTTGATCAGTATTAACCGTTAATTTTAATATTTTTTTTTTCATTTTTGATTTTTTGAGCATCTGCTTTAAAACAATGGCCCAGTACATTTTTCAGGCCATCCTACTTTTATGTCAACATAATAAAATCTACGTCGCGAGATCCTGGTAACTTCCTGCCATAAATCTAAACTTAACAAGTTTCACTTCCGTGATTGAAATTTAATTTTACAAATAAATAGTTCGCACATCGAATTGTTAACAGTGGAGATTCAAATCTTTAATAGGTGTTTATAGAGTTTTAGTTCATCATTTTCGCCAAATTATGCATAGGTACCGACATTTTACGGTCATATGGATTTTATCACTGACACCATTGAAAATAATATTTGGTATGTGTTCATTTACATTCGTTTCTAAAACATACTAACAAAATTTTAACCATTTTAAGCAATTAAACGCGTGTTTATACATTTTAATATATTTTTGCTTCGTCTCCAACGTAGTAGAGTAACACTATTTAAATGCTTACCAATATACATAATTCTATTTAATATAATAAGCGTGCGTATATTATGCATAAAGCGACACACATTTATTGAACGTTATTGTCATCCATGCACGTACAACTCAAAGTACCGCAACATTTTGCGGTATTCGGTAAATTTTTCATAAGAAAATTATAGATAAAATTCTTAAGATTAGAAATTTGAATATTTATATAGAACTGAGCCCTGTGCTGCGGTACCAAGTTGGTTAAATGATTTAAAAGTAAATATGTCCACAGAGACGTATCTTGGCCCAAAATGAGTTTACGCACGAGACTGGTTGCAAGGGACGATTGTTTGGAGATTTATAGCCCTGTGCAACCATACAACCTGTATGTAGCAATATTTAAAGCTTACAAAGAGCACTTCATTTAAGCATTGACAAGTATTCTGTATAAAATTCCTCATTCAATTTTACATTAAAAATAATAAAAACATGACCTTTATCTTGAGTGGCCTTGAACATTGACCCAGCGCTAAAACTACAAAGTGTAAATTGTTGATAAAAAGTATATTTTAATTGTACTCGTAAACTGATTTATAGGTTTTTTTAAATTTGGAGGTTATTTCCTGTCAGAACAATATAAATAAGCTACATTTTTGTATGTTTGCAACACTGAATGAAAACATACGTTGGTAACTTGACTCCCGAGTCATAACTTCTCAAAGACACTGTATTTGAACGACAACATTTTTCTAGGTTATGAACTCGCACCATATCTTGCGAGCGTGGCATACATAAAAATGATAAATCCGTATCTTTACACTTTCGTGATCACAAACGTTACAATACGTTAGGGATTTAGCCAGGTTTTAAGAAGGGCTGGACAGACTAAAAAGGAACAGGGCGCGACACGCACAGAGAAAAGGCACCGCGAACATTAATGTCAAATACTGACAATTTCGGCGTCCCCTTCCGACGGACGTTTTATATTGAATAAATATTAAGGACACTCTCTAGACATAATTTCAGAAAAAAACGTCGTAACTAATATAAGTATACAACTTAACTTTACAAAAACTGTCTAAGTCTCATAATTCATCATTTGTATTTTTTGTTAAGAACTTGCTCATCTACTAAAGAATACATTGACCCAGTGCAGAATGTTTTTACCGAAGCATTTAAGAGTAAAAACGTCATAATAAATAACTCTGTGTTATGAAAATACATTTGAACACTTGCTATGGAGGGATGTCAACATGTATACAAATTATTACATGTTATCGCAGGATAAAATCTACCCAAACGAATTTCAATAACTTCAGCCTTTGGTATATTATTAGTACATTCGTTCAATAATTGCATTATTGATCCATTCGTTCGGTAAGCATTTTCAGAGTTATGAATAAAAGGGCAACCAACAAGAATAGCTTTACCAGTACACTCCACGCGGATTCCCCACTTTCCGAAAAACTCCGAGGAAAATTTAAGCTTTGCGAGGAAACCCACGGAGGACATTATATTGGTCATTCACAAAATTCCGCGGAGTTCCGCTGAGTTGATGAAATTCCTCGGAGGAAACCTTGAACAATAGCGACCGCTGAACTCGCGCTGACCGTCAAGCTTTATTGGTTTTATTGGTCCGCGGAGGAACTCCGAGGCCGTTATCGCTGTCAATCTCTAAATATACATTAAATTTATTTTCTGTACGACTGCATGGACAATACAATCTCTTTCTAATATGAATGCGAACTGTACATTTAATAACAGTTCAACAAAACAATCAGAACAGAACTGTCGGAATATTAAAATTGCACATGTACGTACACGTAGTTGTTCAGATTTCGAGGAACATGCATTTATAAACACATAATATCGTAATATCGGTATACTGACAAGGCATTACATGTATAAACATGATACATGTACATACAGTATTGTACTGTGAATAACAAGTGCATTTTGCTGATTTACGAATAGCCTTTACCTAAATGCTACATGTACGTGAACATACTGTTTTCTGTGGAAAGTAAAAAAGGGTTCATGCTTAACATAATAACTATATACCGTTTACTACAATGTATTTCATGTCACTATAAGAGAGAGAGAAAGAAAATGACATGAACATTTGTATACATGTAAATGTATAATTTATGTCTATTACACTGTTTTTATACTAAATGTAGAGCACATAAATTGTCAGACTAAATGCAGTTTAATATTGAAATCATCGATAGCCGCCATTTTGTTTCCTCCGAGTTCCGCGGAGGAAAACCTCCGCAATTCGCGGAGTTTATCTTTTGACGGTCTGTAAAATGTCCGTGGAGGAAATATTGAGAAAACTCCGAGGAAAACGGACTTTGGAAATACTGGTAAATTCTCGGCGCGGAAAATTTTCCTCGGAGTTTTGCGGAAAGTGGGGAATCCGCGTGGAGTGTACACGTACTTATCATTTGTTTTAGTCATTAAATTACTTCGACATTTTTACACATGACAATGTTTTTATTGTCTTTTAATGTTAAAATACAGCAAATTAAGGACAGTGCCTCAAGAAAAAATACGTAAAAATAGCTTATAAACACGCGGCACATAGACACTTAAAACGATATTAGCATAAAAACAGCAAACAAATAAGGAATGCGTCCGCAAATCACAATTATATTGAAGTCAGTAGATTTAAGATCATTAGGGAGGTTGCGAAACTGATTTCAACTTCGACTTCAACCCGTCTTAAAGGCTTATGCTACAGTTAATTTTTTTCGCCTATAAGAACAGCGCTGCGGCTTCTAAAACCCGGCATCCGGAACCCGTTTTTCGATGGGATCCGTTCCAGGGTGCTAGCATTTGGTACTTTTTACGAAAATTGGTAAAGACAAATTGTAGGAAAGTCTTATTTTGTTTGTAAGATTTAATGTGTAATATTTAAAGGTGTGCACTATAAACCATTAAGTCTTATTATGTATGCATAATTACCCCACCCCACCCATCAACACTTTTAAATTGCCATTTAGAACAAATTAACATGTTTTTTTCTATTGTATGTTTGTTTAACATTGGAAAATATATTGGTAGTATTTAGTGAAATTCTATCATGTAAAATGTTAGTTAAATTAAAAAAACATCCCTCAGAATGAAAAGATTTGCGGAAAATATCTTTGTCGTAAATAAGGTAATACTTAATTTGTATATGTGTTTAATTAGTTGTATTGTAATATTTAGAAATTTATGTGTAATATAGAATGTCTTTAACTGATCAATCGAATTATTTGTGATATTCTGATGATGAATTTCATGATTTCATGCCGACAAAGAAGTCTATGCAAATCGTAAAAAAATGTTAAATATGTTACATTTGTGGTATCTCATAAAACAATTGACCCCGGTAAAGTCTTATTTTTATTTGGTTTTTCATTTCATAACATCATGTTCTTGACATACATAAAGTTTGAAAGAAATCTATTATTGAAAACAAAAATCATGAAACTGTAGCATATGCCTTTAACCCAATCACGTCGAAGATTAAGTAAAATGAAACAAGACGTGAACACGAGTGTTCATTTAAGCATAACATTTATGAATGCATCAATGCTAATAAACTGTTTAAAATTTAAATAATATAGTTTGTTGTGTATTAAATGTATTTACGATTTGTCACTTTTTATTTCATGAAAAAATAATAAATTCTAAAAGCCTGAATGAACATATGAGCAATGTATTTGGGTTGGTCTTGAACAAGCCCTTTACTAGTTTTAAACTAATGTGTAATTAAACTGATGAAAGGGAAAGCCCTCAGGAAGCATAGCTTGCACGAGAAAACAGCAGGCTCGGTTTTATTGAAGCTGTTCATTAGTAGTAATGAATGATGCCACACCACTGACGCCCCCTAGTGCATGAGCGGAACTCCATTTTCAAATGTAAACAAAATACATGTACACTCCATGATCCCTGAAGACCAGAAAAATATAACTACACAATGATGTATTACGGGGCGACTTTTTACAGCCGCATATGTAAGAACAGGAAATTGTCTATCGGTGGGCTAAGACATAGTTCAGGGTAACCCTCCCATTTTGATTCGCCGAATGCATGGGTGTTTCGTCCGTACGCACTAACCAAAGGGGTGGTACGCAGCACTCCCCACTCCTGTTATTTGGTACGCAGTCGTGAGTATTATCATTAATATGTGCAATTTGAACCATGAAATAAGGAAAAAAAGAGTCTAACAATGTCCAATTTTATTTACTAATAATAATACACATTAATAACATTAACAGACATTGATGTGACTACAAATGATACGATGGGATTAAATATTATTTGAAACATCAAATTAACACAAATGACCCGAAGTTTGCAAACTTGGGAGCATTTTCTTTTGCACGCAATAATCTGTATTTTTCAAAGGCTTGCAAAGATAGATGCAAGTGTCGCAGCAGTTGATGAAATATAAACGTGTAAGGCCGTCCCCGGGCGAGATAAAATAAAACGCCAATGTAGTAAATCTGCCGTGCGAAACACTCAAGATCACATAAACAAGATTATAAATTGTGTTGAAAAGGTAGGCCATGAGCAATAATCGGGATGACGAAATATGTTCCTGTTTTTACTTTACAGAAATTTAAGATGTGTGATATTGAACTCACAGGATAGTGTCCTTATAAAGGTTTATGACCTAATATTTATACCCTAAACATAAAGTACTGATCATGAGGACACGTTTAATAAATAGACACAATCCATATCAAGGGCCATAAAAACCAAACAACTTGATGAGTGTGTGTTCCATGGCCGTTTATTATATGTACTAAATCTGCTACTTGAAGGACAAACATAATCACATAAAATATAAAATGCAAGTGCAGTTGTAAAATATGTTCTTGATTAAACTTTCAGCAAACATTCAGACTAAGTATCAATACAGATACAAGTACCTAATTCAATAAACTAGGTACTTAACTTTAATAAACTGATAACGATGTGAACATGCTATTTTTAGTTCAACCAATATTAATTTACCAAAATAGGCAATACAAAGATACTACATGTTGCACAATACTTAATGCATAATGATAACACATTTTAGCAGTAAGGCCATGCTAAATCGGAATTCTGTTAAGCGTCCGCGTGCGCGTAGGTTTAAGAGTCTTCGATCCAATAAAAAACAAATCTTGTTGTTTAAATTTTCTTCAATAATTTCGATGTTCCGGGATTCAGAAAAAATATAACTATACTAAAACTTAAACTATAAACACTCATGTACTACCAAGTACTTATTTATGTGAATACTAGCTAGGATAGACATGTTTATATTACATGTACTTTTGTTGATATTTTGCAACATAGATCTCCAAAGTATTTTGCCTCAAGTGTGCCATTCATATACTGTTTAATTATATTATGATTGTATTACCAGTGTAATATATATAGTTCATGTCTTGGTTCATGGTATATTACACTGTTAGCATTATACATGATGGTATAAAATGTACTGTCCATATACATGGGCAGTAATACTACTGTCTACACTGTAAGAAAGTATAAGTATTCTCATTATAACTGATTTACTCCACAATTACTTCATACAAAAATATGTTGCGACACTATTTAAATAACTGGAACATTAATACAATACATATTTTACGTGAAAAAACACATTTTATATTGCACCATATTTTTAAGTCATACTGAAAGAAGTCATTTCATAAGCAATTCAGACCATTGTCTCATATTATGCTAATGTTTTTATATTACTGATAAATAATGCATTGTTATTGTCGTAAAATATTTGTGTTTTCGTTTTCGGTTTGTGTGGTTTTGTGAATAGGTACCTAGGTTTGTCAAACTTGAGTTGACGCTTAACAGAATTCCGATTTGGCATGGCCTAACGATATGTGATTTAGTGACATAATGACATTTTTTGAAGAAGAAAAAACGTCAAGAAGAAAATCACTGTCAAAAAACGAGTAACTCAGAACTGTAAATAGAATATAAAACTTACTTGCAAGTGTGAGTGGATATGGTACATTGGTAACGCACATCCAAAATATGTACTGGTTATACCCAGGAATTTGCGGTTGTAGTACTGGTAGCACACAGGACTGAGTGGACGGAGTACTGGTGACACCCAGGACTTTTGGGATTGATTTTCTAGTTAGTCCCATGACTGTGTAGTTGTGTGGTGGTTGTAGTGGTTGAACCCAGGACTGTTTGATTGGAACAATAGTTGAACCCAGGATTTGGTGGGTGTTGGTACTGGTTGTAGAGTTAGTTGAACCCAGGACTGTCCGGAGTACTTGTTTAACACAGGACTGTGATATTGGAGCACTTGTTGGACAAAGAACTGTGTATACATTTTTTTGGATATTTGAACATTCATGTCGTGCATTTACTTGCTTTTATTCGAGTTTTTCCCACATGCGTATGTGCGTATGCCTGGATACGTGTATGTCCACATACAATTGAAGTAAAGTTTACACAAAGCCAAAAATAGGTGTTGTTGTCTTATTAACTATTACAGTTTTTTAAATTAAAATATCGTTTATAAATTGAAAAAGGAATTTTTTTTGTCAAATGTATATGTTCATACTTAGACACAAACTTATCAAAACCAACATTTATAGTGTCAAAAGATATATTATTATGTTTGGTTGAAGATCTTTAAAGTTATTTTAACAAAAAATAAATTATTGAGACAATAAAATTTAAATAAGTTCCATACTAGGTTTTGATATTAGGCCGACGATTGCTATGTATTATAATAAAATAAGTCCTGTAATGTAATATTATATAACTTTTAGTATTGAGTAATTGAATAAGTTTTATTTTAATAATTTTAATCACAATATTGTCTTATAATTCAACCAGGTTCCAACTGCAAAGATGGCTATTACTTCTCTGGTACAAAGTGTTCGCCGTGTTTTAGCCACTGCCAGACGTGTTCGGGAACTAGTAGTTGTGACTCGTGCAGGAATGGACTATGGGGGGCGTTGTGTGGCCAATTGTGTGCTAAAGGGTGTGAAGGAGGTGTGTGTAATAAAGATGACGGCCACTGCACGTGTACACCGGGCTACTATACAGAGACATGCAAATATCTATGCCACCCTAACTGTTTAGATAATAAATGTGATCTTGATGGGTCTTGCAAATGTCCTGCAGGTTTTACTGGTGACAATTGTCAGTACAAGTGCAGGGATACTTGCAGAGACTGCACTAATACAACTCAGTGCTCACTGTGTCCTGTTGGTAAATACGGCATCTGGTGCAATAACATTTGTAATTGTTCCGGATGTGCATGTGACATCAATTCTGGAGCGTGTGAAGAACCAAGTACGTGTTTGTCACAATGCACTAAAATTACTGCATCTGGTGAATGTTCGGCATGTCAGACGGGATTCTACGGTCCTCGGTGCAAACATGTTTGCCCTAGTCGCTGTAGTGGAGGGTGTGACGTAAACACAGGCACGTGTTACGCATGCAAAACTGGATATGCTGGACCTGAATGTGATATGCTTTGTGACCGAGCGTGCAACGGTTGTCATCAGAATGGAACTTGCCTTCATTGTCAACTTCCTCATATGTATGGTGACAACTGCACCATGGAATGTAGCAGTTTATGTATTAATAACAAGTGCAACCAGCTGGCGGGGGAATGTTCATCGGGATGCATTGCCAACCATTACGGTGCCAATTGTCGGATGATGTGTTCATACAACTGCAAGTCAACAACGACCGGTGTTGTCTGCGACGACAAGGGAAGATGCCTAGAAGGCTGCGTCCAGGGCTACACGGGGGACGATTGCAGGACTGGTTTGTTAAATAAATGTTCAAAATGAAAGTTATATGGTTTAATTGTTGTTTGTTATCCAGTCTTTACATGCTGTTAGTAATTTTGTTTGAGGGTTTGCTTGTTGTGTGCCATTTACAACACTGATGCGATTTTTTACGGCGATCATTCCGCCCAACCAGCTTTGATGGGTCCACTTGTGTTCCGCCTGTGTTTGGTTGCTCTAAGTGAGGTTCAAACCTCTGACCAATGGAATGAATATCAGTTCAGCACCCCAACGACTGATCCTACCGCGCGACTCATCGTTTGAGTGCCAGTATTTTAGCCTGTGAAATGAAATTATTATTTCCTTCTTTTCTACTTACATCAGCTAGCAGAGACCACGATGGGAGATCGAAGCCTGGACAATCAACCACTGTAAACACAGCATCAGCAGTTGTTGCAGCCGTGCTGATTGGTGTTATCATCACTCTTGTCACCGTTATTGTCGTGATTGCAAGAAGGAAGAGGTAAACTATACATGTTAGATTTAGTATGTATGATTAACGTTACTGTTTTTGTTAAAATGTGTGTTGTTTGTTGATTTCACTGTTTTCATTTTTTTTATTGTAAACTATATGTACATTTTCAAATCTTTTAATGCAACCACGTGTTGTAAATGTTAAGATATTCATCAATTATTTTGTCTTAATGTGTCATTTTCCAGCGTGTCAGACTCGTTTTCGTGGGTGAAAATCGTGAGCTTTATAACGCATATGAGTTACAGGTTTACATTCATTGGTTAATGTTCGTTTACATAGGAATCGTCCACAAAACGAGCAACCTCTTGATCCGCAAAGTACAAATAACTACCTTAGACTTGACACCAACAGACAGCAGCACGCATACAGCGTCGCCAACCCGGAGAGGGCGACCAGCGCTGGTTAGTGAAGATGTTAAAGGAAAAAATGACTGATGTTGTTTTCATTGATGTGTTCAGCATGTTTAATCAACATTTACGAGTAGTTAAACAACATTACGCTGATTTTTTAAAAACAAAACAAAAACGTTTACATCATTGTAAAGGAATGTAAGTTTATCAGAGAGAGAGAGAGAGAGTTCTAGATCTAGTACAATTTCAAGAGATTCTTTGTTAAATACTATTATAGTTGTATAAAAATCTCCTATTTAGGACAACTTATTTGTAAACTTTATACAATTGTTGTTGTTTTCTTTCGTCCAGTTGTCTACGAAGATCCCGACAAACTGCAAGCTCGAGTGACAATGACGGAGAGCAGTGGTATTTATTACAACACCGTGGAGTGACGTCATGACCAAACAACACGTGACTTATACTCCAAGCATTTTTATTACTTTTATTATTTCACCACAGAGCAAAGGTATTAAGTGTGTAGTGTGCACTTGCCTTCTTACAGATGTTTCGATGAAATATTTAATTTCCTGAACGAATGCCCTGCTTGTTCAAATACGTTTTAATAGTTAATTGTTGTATTATGCATAGTACAAACCTAGTATGCCTCAAAATTATCACTGACGGCTATGATATTGGACTTTCATTATTTGTGAATATTAATTGTGATTATTGTGTAAAAATGCTATTTGTTCTCTTTGATTTGAATTTACCTGTACTGTGTATACGTGAAAACACTTATGTCGTATTTTGTATGTATGCGTTCAGGAAACAAGTAGAAAAATATTGAATGTTTCAAGTACTTGTCCTGCGCGTCTCTGTATGAGAGTAATAAATTGAGGTTATTTGAATATAACATATTTTACGCCAACGCTTTATATATTGCCTGTGCGTTTATCTCATTGGTTGTTGCATATTTCTGTTGAACATGCGGAATTTATTAGAGTGTTGTAACACACTTTTGGAGCGATTTTGTTCGGTAAACAAACTGACGTTGCTATTGACGTCGTCACAACGTTTTCGGTTCCGCTTTTACTTATGGCGTCATTATTTTCCGCCAAAACGTGAATCAATCCTATCAGTCAACTAAATGCCTTCGAACCGTCTTTCATGGACCTTTTTCATGCCGACTGACACTAATACTTATGGGGCTACGACAGGGTCTATGATAAATTAAAACGTCAATTGTGTCCAGTAGAAATGTCAGCATTGTGTTCGCCTATACGGGGATTTTATGACTTGAAAATATCCACACACAAAAACCGACTACATTTCAACAAGCGTTGAAAAGAAGATTAAACGAATCATTATTTTTTCTATTGGCATGAATTTACTGAAGGATTAAAGCATTGCAATTTCCTCCAAAATTGCGGAAAAATCATAGGTAAAACAAATACGACGCATTGGTTTAAAATGTAACCAATCGATTTATTTTTTAATTTTAGAGCTTGAGAACAGTGGCACTTCTTTATACGTGTAACCCTAAAAACTTGGTCAGTGACGACTCTCCACATTCTTCTTTATGGGTATTTCTTAGACTTGTTTTCAAATGCCTCTGTACAGTAGTCAATAGCCAACACGTTTCCATTTTATGTACCGAACAGCTAAACCGCGTTTTGCATGAAGGCAGAGAGCATTACAGTGCGTTTAAACAGCTTGCAAACTAATTATATATTTTATTTCATACAATATTATTTCATTTTAACGAATCAAACAATACATTTTAAGTACATTTCAAACTGTGTATTATTGATTCAAGGAATACCACCACGGAAGCGCTACCTTTGGTTTCGGCATCGTCCGTAACTATTCGTTGTGGTCAGCTGTAGGTATCCGTTTTGTAACCGTAATCATTCGTAGTAGTCCTTCCATGCATTCCTGTGGAAATGTATATCCGTAGCAATCCTTGATAATTTTTAAACATGCACAACCATTCGCCACATATCAGACAACCGTAGCGTACCTTACTGGTCCGTGTTAGACCGTTGTGATACGTTCTGGTCCTAAGGAAAACCGTATGTCTCAAACTTATTCGTAGACCCAAAATTGCATGTTTAAAGTGGATAAGTAAGTGGATAAGTAAGGACTACTACAATTGTCTTTACGGTTACACGATAGAGAGCTACTGGCCAATACAAAAAGTAACGGACGAAGTTGGAACGAAACTGTAGCGCTTCCGTGATGGTCTTCCGTGAGTATGTGACCAGTGCATTCGTAAACCTTTAGGTCGTAGCTCTTCTTTGGTGGTCTTCCATGATTATGTGACGTAGGCCTAAAGCAGAATGTTGACTTTTTTGTTTGATTTTATTTGTTGCTGTTTGTTTGTTCGTTTTGTTCGCATTTTTCATCAGTCATGTTTATTACATTCGATGTTGCATAGATCTGCACTCGAATCCCCAAAATGTAAACACCCTTTGTCAGTATCCGTCGGTTGGATGGTTAGTTGGTTTGATGTTATACGACGTTTTTAAGACTGATAAAGTCATACCACGGAAGTCAGCCAAACTAACCAGCGTTCCCGATTTCACCAGTTTTCACATTTTTACTTCGCAAGCAACTGACTGCTTGCTATCATGAATCAGTCCTGAAGGATAACTGAACCAGACGTGCGCTTGTCTAGTTTTATTCAACAAAGAGAACGTTTGCCTGGTCTCGATCCCCTGTCTCCTAATCTACGTCAGCGTTTTAGTATCCGTCTATCATGTATCTTTTCTTACTAGATCCTAATGCTCCCGTTGCGTAAAATGCGATTAAAAAACAACAAATATGCCTTTATAATATTTAAAACGAGTTTATGGGAAATATTTTGGCTGCTGACGTAGTTCTGATGTGCAAATTCATGTATCCAGCCGGAAACAATTGATGACTTTATTTGTTGATTATCGAAAATCGACCCATGCTCCTCGTGCAAAAAAACCCACGTGGTGTGCTCGAACTTTGGTTTTAGATGTGCCAACAGTAAAAACAAAAAATGGCTCGTATGACACTTTTCAAGACGGTATTAAGTAGTGGGTATATATTAATACTACTTAGTATTAAATATATATTAGCAAGTCTTATTGAAACGTGTCAAGGATGGTCGCGCATGCGCAATGTGAAGTAAACCATAAATTGGTCGCCATTTTGTTGACAGCAAGACGACGATCGAGGTCAGAACTGTAAATT
>Ga0224511_10001795_pt1 | contig 13575 bp, 5 predicted proteins | sample SF_May12_sed_USG_2_FD_169988 | JGI IMG/M metagenome (GOLD analysis project Ga0224511, IMG submission 169988) | Sediment microbial communities from San Francisco Bay, California, United States - SF_May12_sed_USGS_8_1 | ecosystem: Environmental > Aquatic > Marine > Sediment | place: USA...
ATTACAAAACTGCTAATTATAGACTCTGTAATTATGTTTTTACAAAAGTACCATCTTTAACTTTTAATATTTTGACGAAGATATCATGTATGTAACCGTCATTTCTTTTAGAAAACGGTGAGTGGGAGATAGTGGAAACCGGATATAATGAGATCAACTCAACTAAAGAGACGGACTCTTTCTCCCGTCTGTCCTTCCATTTCCGGTTCCGGCGCCGGCCGCTCTTCCACGTGCTGAACACCATGTTCCCCGTAATAATGCTGGCCTTTCTCACGGTCAGTGTCCGTTTGAAGTTTAACTTGTTTGGTTAATTGATAAACTAATTGAATAATTGGTTGAGGGTTCAATATATTAAAATATTACAAAGAGATAATGACACCTTCCCCTTACCCCTACCATATGCAAAACATGTTGTACATTCCAACTATAACCTATCAATGCCAATTTCCAGGTGGCGATTTTCAAGCTGTCCCCAGAGAGCGGGGAGATAAAATAGTATATAGTATGTGTATATGTGTGCACTGTAGCAACGTTAGATACTATATTAAGCCTTTATGTTAAATTATTACAAGTTGTATAATTATGTGATTAGTATCATAATTTTTATGAAAATATAGGTACAATTTATTGCATAAATGCAATGACAAAAAACATTGTTCACTGTTTAAATGAACTTTGTACTTTTTTTTCTTTCTCATTTTTTTCTCTTCCTCTATCTTTGATTTTGTATATATTCTCGAAATATAAAACTATGTAAAATATATGAAGAAAAAGTAAATAAACGGGCTATGAATTTAGTCCCAAAAAGAAAAAAAAAAATTTATTTATTGTATAAAATATTTCGCAGTATGTTTTAATATCGCAGTTAGGTACTTCTATGAGTAGTTGGCTAATATTAAAAATTGATTACGTACAAACAAATTAGGCAATTTGCATGGCCTTGAGGTCCAAAGGTACATGATATCATTATTTGAGAACCACTAAACATGTAATGCTTTAATGAAACAATTTATATATTGAAAGAAATTGTTTGTCGTCAGCAGTGTCAATCGATTGGAAACTATTTATTTGTACTATAGATTGTTTCAAAATTAAATAAAACTTACGTCGACTCGTTCTTGGTAGTTTTTGGTCAATGACAATCGATTAGAGGTTTAAGAAACTATTTATTTATGTTATAGATTGTTTTAAAATTAAATTAAATTTACGTCGGTTCGTTCTTTGTGGTGTTTGGTCAATGAAATATTTAATAAAACCAAATTTAGTATTTGTTTATTCACTGGGGTTCATCGAAGTTTCAGAAATCATGGTACGCACCAAGGTTAGGTATAATTAAACTGATGAAAGGGAAAGCCCTCAGGAAGCATAGCCTGCACGAGAGAACAGCAGCCTCGGTTTTATTGAAGCTGTTCATAAGTTAAGCATCGATTTTTTATATCATCATACCCTAACGTTATCTGTTTCCTGAGATTAAATTTGTTGCTAGGGGTAGTCAGTGGTGTGACATATTTCATTACCACTGATGAACAGCTGAAATAAAACAGAGGCTGTTGTTTTCCCATGCAGGCTGTGCTTCCTTACATGTAAAAGCGACTACTGACCATATATTTTTGAAAGATCATTCGAGTTGATAAATTCCAATTAAACAAATCGAGATGTTACTTATAAGAAGAAACTCGACGCTAAACAAAAATGACTGTTTGGCACCCACTTTCTCTTTTTCGTACATGAATTGCCGGCAATTGGAACACACCTCCAACAGCAGCAGACCAATTTAGCTCCAAAAGTGAAGGTTCCAAAAACGTTTTAGCGATCATTTAAGCATCATCAACCACATATGTAAGCCATATAATGAATATTCAATACAAAAGTAGGCCAAACAATGCCTTAAAACAAGTTTAATATCACATATATAGAGAGTATAGCAAGATCGTATACTATATTTTAATCTTAAATGCAATATGAAACGTAACTGGGTATCAGTTCTGGGACTACATACCCAGTTTTGTTTTTCTTCCCAATAGGTCATTTACATACTATACACTTCTGCGGTGTGAAGCACTTCGTGTGATACTTCGATGACCCCCAGTGATGTGTTATGTTAAACAGAACATTGGAATGTTTGCCTTGCAGAAGACGAAGGTGGACACTGGTATACCAAAACAATACTTACAAGCACGAAGTACGCCGTCGTTGACATAGACTGTGTTCGGATGTCCTAACAAGAGAAACAGAATACCTTTTTATTCTATTCTTATAATTATACAAACCCAATCACACTAATACAGTATTATGACATGCCGACTTTATCATCAAACGAGGCCAGTCTAGTTTGTGTGCTTTTAATGGGTTTTTTCTGAAATCATTTATAAATGTTTAACTTAATTTGGTTTAAAAATAGTTTGTTTCATACATGGATTTGTCTATGTCATAATACGTGTAGTAAAAAGTATTGTGACTTAAAACTACTGCTTAATATCAAACGGTTTGTGTTAGTATAACATTTTCATTTCTAAAACTATTCCCTTACTCGCTGCTTGAAAATGGTACTCAACATATCATTTAAAGGAGCAGTAGTGTTCAGAATCACCAAATTTAATTAAAAAATAGTGTTCCGTTAAAAACAATTTATAGTAACATTACTATTGACGGCCTACTTTCGTTTAAATTATAAGTTGTTGTTAAAATGAAATAAATAAATAAAATATTTTTCCAGTAGATTTAGCCCAATGGAAAATGTTTTATATTTTGGCGCGAAAAGCAATCGGCGATATCGAAGACTTACGGAAATAATACGCGCATGCGCGTTACGCATCGATTTGAAACTTGAAATAGGTTTATTACCCAGATTGCACCAAACGTCTCATAATAGGTATAATCCGAACGGTTACGTAAGCTTATGAGTCACACCGATTGCTTGCGGACTTGAGGCGCCAAAACGACATGGTAAGAACACGGCTTTTCTTATCCACCTGCATCGTTCTTATTCTTCCACCTGTAATTATCAACAATAAAAATTTGCTAAAACACGGTTGATTTTCAACTTTTATGCACAATTTTCTAGTCAAAAGATTGGAATAATTTCTTATTGCTGAACACTAATGCGCCTTTAATAAATCGCTTTAAAGATACGAAATAATAACCCGTTTACGAGTAACTTCAGATTAAGGAAATTAAAACGAAAAAGGTGATAAGGAAATAAAAACGATTGCGGGATAGGTAATGTTAATAAAATAAAAACGCGATTAAGAGATAAGGAAATTCAAAAGATTACGAGAGAGTTAATATTATGGAAATAAAAAATCTATTACGAGATAGTTCAGATTGAGCACAGAGATGGCTATCTCTACGCCCACGTGCTTGGAGGGACGTAGAGCCGTCTCATATCCGGGAAATAGTTCCGCCCGCAGCGCCGCCTCTAGGTCAGGGCTGTACGGAGCGGGTTGTCCGTTACTTCCGGGCAACAATGGCGCAAGTGCGCCTGAAAAGGATATGACGCATTGGTGTAACTTGAAGCCTTTCTTACAAAAACCAGGAACAACTTATCATTTTTATGTTTGGCAAGGCTAAACTGGGTGCGTAATGTTGACTTTTTAGTAATCTGAAAAATAAACTTTAAAAAATACATGACCCATATGTATAAAGATAGGAAAGCAATAATGCTTCTTTTCAGATTTTAACACTTTTTGACTAAAATTGCAGAATAGAATAGAATAGAATAGAATAGAATATGAAATGCAAAATAACTGGATTTTAGTGAGTGTCTGTGTATGGGCATGAATTGAATTCATAATTTCCATACTGACGGGAAACTTGTCTTGCACATACGGTTTTCAAATCTTGCAAATGTTATCCCAGGTACATTCCAGAGGTAACTGAAGGTATACCCAAGTTAATTTGAATTGGCAGACAATACGGCCACAGCCCTACACGCAAATATACATATAAATACATGCATACATATGTTATAAAATCATAGCATTATAATAGTATCTGCATGAGAAAGAATGATTATACAATGAAACATCAATTAATAAAAGAAATTCAACAGGTATTTTCAAAATTTAAATGGTTGATGCAAAGTATATTAATTTAACCAACACTTTTGATACGTAACCTAGCAAAGCTTTCGTATGAAAAGTGTTAGTCACTATACTCAGATTTTAAATGAAGTTTGTCTGTTAACTTTTTTGCTGTTGTTTTGCGAATTAAGCACGAGAGAAAAAACACAAAATACATTTAAATATATAAAAACAAATCTACTTACACAATATTAAAATATCTCGTATCCTAGACATTTTAACATCCATATCTAACTTCGTAACATAGTTCTTTATCTGAGTAAAGTTCTTGTTATAAACTTATTGGAACTTCAGAATTCTTTGCATTTTATTATTTTATTGCAATCATTGATCAATGAAAAGTCGTTTTCTTGAGAAGAGACAGTCGATTAAAGTAAACGCGTTCAGGGTGGCGTAAATACGCCTTTTGTTAACGTTGATAATTAAACAAAATATGAATAATTTAATACCTTGAACATTATAAATCAATTGATTTATTTTATTTGCATTATGCAAACTGATACAGTTAACAAATATTAATTAAGAAGATTATTAATATGTTGTTGATGTATCAAACACAATATAACCAAAGGTAAATACGACATATTATCACTTTATATTGCTATTACAAACAGTAAGGGGCATAGCATATGATAAAGGACGACCTTAGATTGTGTTTTGGTCAAATAGGTTTTACATTTAACATCACTAACTTGTCTAGTTTTCCACAGTCATATATAAACTGTAAATTATTTATTTAAAATATTACTGTATGGAATTCAGTAAATTGAAATATAAACTGCCAAATATTTGTTATCCAGCAACCTGGGGAAAACTAGAAAGGACACAACAAGTTGTGAATTTGGGCATGCTGAGTATACAGAAAGCATACTGAATAATTATTAAAGGTCCCAACGCTTATGTTCCTTCCATTTTTGTTGTACTTGGTGAATCTGTCTGGCGGTGTGCTACAATAACTGTTGTTGTATTTGTTAATGACAGTAGCGGGTCCGTTGTAGAGGAGTTTATTTAAAAAGTAAGTTGTGTGCATGCGTCCTATATTGCTTTGTCCATAAAAAGTTTAAACATACGGTGCCTTGAAGCTACGTCTCTGTTATAGAGAGATAGAGACAGAGAGTATGACACACATTGACACTATTTCTGTTGTATTAGAAAATTAGGGCTGTTAGTACACTTGTAGTTAAAGTACAAATGTAGTAAATTATATTGGACATAAAAATAAGAACTTACACACACAAAAGTTAAATACACCAATATTGTTTTAGATTTGTTCATAAACTCATAGTATTTACCGATTGTCGGCCTTTCAGCCTAGCTTGTACTAAGATTGTCAAAGCTATACGTGTATGCTGTTGTTGTAAGGAATTAAATTAGTAGTAAGCACATGTTAATAAGTGCTGGTGTAAAATCTTGTCAACTATTTTGTTAATTTATCAATAAAATATTATTTTAACGCCAAACAGAATAAAAGGATTATATAACTCCGAAACATTTTGTAAAATACTTCAAAAGAGTAAACAGATAAAATTATAAGGTTTTGTAAACGGTACACTTACTTCCATCTCATCTTCCAGATGATTACTGAGTTTATAGTTATGTACATGATGGTTTATAAATACTGATATGATTGTACACCCTCTGTTAAAATTATTAATAGTTTCACGTTAGTATTTTTTAGTCATAACCAAAGAATCACAAACATTGCAATCAGTTGCAAGTACGTGTCTAGGATTTAACGTTAATAAGGTTTACTTGTTCAAGGTTTGGAAGGAGGGGGGTCTTCGTTCATGTTAGTTTTACCGGTATATTGTGTATAGTTCTGTGGCAAATTCATTTATCTCAGTGCAACTATGGTATTTTGATCAGATTACACTCGACGTTGATGAGAAAATAAATACAAAAGTGTACATACTGTTATATCTAATTGTGTAATAGAAAACCATACCTGATATATTTGGGAACTAAAGACATGTTTAGTTAGTTTAATGGCTGCTAATATTGCATTTGAAACATAGCTTTTTGTTATAAGTAAGATAGTATTCAATACAATTCTAAGTAACTGTCCATTGAGGTAAGGTGTGTTGAAAGAGGTGATCCGCGAACATTTGCTTAGTTTTATAATCTTACATATAACAGATTGTATTGCCAGTTCATACTTGTTTTCTATAGCATAGTGCGTGTTTGAATCATTAAGAAATAGTGAATCTCACTAAGAGCCGCATGGCATTGTATTGACCCCAAGTATACTAGTATTAGAACCGAAGCCGAAGGCATTTTATATACTTTTTAAAATGTAAACATTGAAAATTATACGGAAAAATGTAAACGTTTTCCAAATTTTAACTGATATTTCAAATAAATAAAACAGTTTGCTTCTGCACACAAATACATTCACACATAATAAAATAAACAAGTCATTAGACCATGTAATGTTGGCTACGAGTACAGATGAAAGGGTTGCCAAAATTATCCGAGTACTAACCAGTACCGATTATTGGCATGCCGAAATCACCCGAGAACTGACGAATTCATTTCAGTGGTTTGACGAAATCATACGAGTACAGATAATCGGCATTGTGACGCCGCATAACGCGCCTGCTGTATAAACGGCTTCATATCCATTTATGCGTTGAAATGCAACGCATAAACAGCTTCACTTCGTTTATGCTTTGAAAATCAACGAAAAAAGGGAAGATTGCTTATATGCGGCACAACTGTGCATTTTTGCCGCAATAAGGGACTATCCTACAGAAGTTAGAGGAAAAGCAATTATATTGTAATGTTGGGTTCTCTTCTTCTTTGTCACGCGTTTCCTCAAGGAATTAAAGATCTTTATTTAGAACTGTAAGTAAACTATCGGTCGTGACCGAAGGGAACAATATGTTCACCCTCCGTCCGCCATCATGTCCGTCTGTCTGTCCGTCAGTTCGTCCGATTTTGTTTCTGCGATAACTTTTAACACCATTAAAGGTATGTGGATGAAACCTGGTATGTGGCAATATGTAGATTATGTACGTATTTCTTTAGCTCCCCTAAGCACGATGTGTTTATAGTGAGCTATTGTGGTGGGTGGCTGTTCGTCGTACGTCGTCGTGTGTCGTGCGTCGTCAATGTTTTGAGTGTGGACACTCTAGAAAACCTGATTGTGCTGAAAGTTTGTCAAAATGTTTGTCTAGGCAATATTCAGGCAAAGTTCGAATCTGGCTCTTGACGAGTCAAAATCTAGGTCACCCAGGTGTAATGTTAGATTAGTCTTGGTTACTCTCCAGAGGCTATTTTTGTGACCAATTTTGAAACGTAGTCAAAATGTTCTTTAGGACAATTATCTAGACCAAGTTCGAATCTGAGTTATGTCTGTTTAATAACTAGGTCACAAGGTCCAAAAAAACCTTGTTTACACGTAGGCCACATTTGTGATCAAGTATGCTATATAATTCTAAGGTTTAATATTACAATATAATATTCCATAATACCGATACTACATATACTTCAGTCATGGTAATATACTGAATTTGTGCGGAACAGTCTTGACCAAACGCAATGTTCTTCAGGTGAGCGATATATTGACAAAAAATAAGATAACAAATCACCAAGTTCAAGTGACACCGAACAAGGTATTGGTACTAGATCTACCTTCGCTCAAGACATCGATGATGGAAATGATCATGAAGAGGTTGTTAATACGCAAACTGAAAGTAATGTTGAGCACAGTGTAGATAACCTTAGAGAAACAGACGATACAGATATAAGAAAAGAAATTGTATCGTCAACCAACAATCAGTAGGAACGCAATGAACAGTTGCGAATGACACGATTAAAGTAAAAAAGGTTGAAAAAAGAATAGCGATGGTAAGGAGCGATATCCAAAAGACAGGTCCGAACGAATATTGTCACAGAGCAAGTGCTCAAAGCGGTGTCAAAAGAGATCTGGCGGAAGGCGTTGCAAAGATGTGCACGACAAAGAACGAGAATCACTTTTCAAAGAGTTCTGGCGTAGAATGAATTGGCAGGAGAAGAAATTGTATGTGATTAGCCTCATTGATAAAAAGTGTGTAAATAGGCGCACTGTGAATAATTTAGAACGTGAAAGTAGAAGGAACTCAACCTTTACATATCACCTTAAGGTGGATGGCCAAAGAATGCCTGTGTGCAAGGAAATATTTTTGTCCACACTCGGTTTGAATCAGCGAATGGTGTACAATTGGATTCTCAACCAGGATGTTGGAACAAGTATTCCCGAAAACACTACATCAACAAGCAGCACACAAGCAGCACACAATCGGCAAACGCTCGAACAGCCAGAGGCACCGACGCAAAAGAGATCGCAGAACAGAGTCTTGACTCTTTGCCAAAGCTGCATTCACATTACTGTCGCTCTCAAAAGAGTTATCTTGAACCGTTGTTCACATCAATGGCACCGTTGCACAAGGAATACATTGACAAGATGCAAAGCGAGTCAAAACCGTTTGTTAAGACACCATCATTCGTTGTTTAACAAGAAGAACCTAAGCTTGTTTAAACCGAAGAAAAATCTATGTTATACATGTTGCGGATATGATTCAAAAGTTGAGTACTCAGAACACATAAAGAGAAAGAAAGAAGCACGAACAGCCAAGGAAACAGATAAGGAAAGGGCGATATCAGGAAACGTTTGGAAACGGTGTAAAAGTGTTTACTGTAGATTTGCAGAGTCTTCTCATTTGTCCTAGATTAAATGCTAGTAGCATTTATTACAAAATGAAGTCGCCCTGTCATAATTTTACAATGTCCGATCTAAAAACACATGAGGTCATGGTGTTACTTTTGGCACGAAAGTGGCGGGGAACTAACAGCCAATGTGTTCACAACATGTATAAGTGACTTCCTGAAAACTCAAAACCTACAAGGAGTCGACAGAGTGATATTGTACTCAGTTGGTTGCGGCAATCAAAAACGCAACGTGACACTTGCAAACGCACTGTGCGACTTTGCTATTGAGAATCAGATAACGGTTGAACACAAGTACTTAAAAAAAGGAAATACCCAAATGGAATGCGAAAGTGTCCACAGGGCCATAGAAAGACGCATAAAACAACGGAGCCGTCTACGTACCTCAACAGTATGTTGACATCATATCGTCAGCCAGGAAGGTGTCTCCGTATAGTGTGAAATATGACGATCACACATTTTTCAAGGATAACAGTAAAGTGGGCAAACACTCTTCGATTCGACCTGGGATAGGAGTAGGTTAAGCAACAGTCAGTGACATTCGTGTGCTCAAGTATGACTCAAATGGCAATGTTTCCTTCAGAACCAACCATGGTGGAACCTTCGAAATGCTGCCTGAGCCGAGGAAACCTGTACATGTTTCAGACGGTGGGATTAAACAAATGTACAAAAATCCCTTACCAGTAAAGAACACCAAGTTTCAGCACGTGCAACAACTGAAGACAGTCATTCCCAGGGACTACATGGTTTCTACGACAATTTGCCACACACATAGATTTGCTATACAAGTATTCCAATAAGTGATTGCATCATTTACATGAGTGTTGTAAGCACATGCACATAGAAGTGTTGTTTGCAATGAGTGATTGCATCATTTACATGTCTGTTGTGAGCACATGTACATAGAAGTGTTGTTTGCAATGAGTGATTGCATCATTTACATGTCTGTTGTGAGCACATGTACATACATGTAGAAGTGTTGTTTGTAATGTGTGATTTTTTGAATTGATGCCCGTATGCTCTAGTCAACTTGTTATTTTTGGTAATGTATATAAGCTACCATATTAGGGGCTATTCCGGCACATGGCCGATTTCAAATTTAATTGTATAATGTGTACTTAAAATGTATTCAATCAGTCCCCAAGTCATGTTATATTATACACAAGTTTAATGTGAAAATCATGTACATGAATACAAATGTCCATGTCATCATCAAACAAACTGTTTAAATGATTGGTTTCTTTGTATGCATTCAATCTTTATTAGAAATGTTTGCTATGTATCGTTGTTGCAATACTTTTTTACTAGTATTTAGTAGATTCATACGGGTGTATGGTGCGTGTTAAATGTGCATAACAAAAAAAACTTTTTTCATTTATATATTTAGTTAGTTTGAAACACACAAAAACACTTGGACTTTTTGATACACTTTTGTTTGTTGATGTATTTACGAAACGTTCATTTAATATTACTCATATCACGTTTGAAATGTGATAAACTTCTTTTATTCCTCTGGCAAGAACCTTTTATTACAGTTATCTAACGGTTGTAATACAAGTTTATGTTACGCATGACACAAAAGTCATATTGTGTTTAAAACGAAAATGTCGTATGTCGCAGAAAGCGTGCACTGAACGATGATAAAACGTTGTAACTTTCATTTGTTTAATTTGACGTATATGTATGAACATAACAAATGTATAAATGTATGAAGAAATGCGATTTGTTTTAGGTTGCATTTATGCCAAAGAAGGTAAAGAAAATAAATATATTATCAGTTAAGTTACGTTTTTCTTGTTTCTCCTAAAAAAAAAAAATGGTTTTGTATATACGACATTTGCGAACGAGGCCGACTATATAACACACCGTGAACATATAGATGCGAAATAAGGACAAAGCGAATCTTAAAACGTTACCGCTGCTATACTTTCTGATATGAAGTTGATGTTTGTTGCAGCTACCTATTTGGCCTCCATCCTGACCCTACAGACGCTTGCCGTGCTGCTCACCGTCATCTACATCGACATCTATCACCGCCCGACTGAGGAGCCCGTTCCCGAGTGGGTCCGGACAGCATACTCGTGCTGTCTTGGCAGGCTCGTGTGCGCCGGCGATGGCCGAAAATCTACGAAAGACGCAACGGACTCTTCCGTAGTAACCCCTCGGCCATTTTCCGCCAGCGACAATAAAATCCACCCTATCGACGCTGTAGTATCGGATTGGGACATCGGGAAAGCAAATGAACAGACAAAAGATGTAAAACCCGCCCAAGAGACCGTTAACCAGGATGGAGACGAGACTGAAGATGGAGCTCCAACTTGGCGGCAGGTCGCCCTCCGACTGGACAAACTGACCCTGTTTGTCTATCTGATACTGGTCACTGGGTTCACGGCGTTGGCGATGATATTGATGGTCACACACTACCACAGTGCTTACAAGCAGACCAGCAGCATTATATAAGGCCTAGCAAACAATACGTATGTTTCGGGTTTCCATTAGAAGAACATGCAGAAAGGGTTAGGACTTATGTTTTGTGTTTGCAATTTCTTAGTAAACCAAAACGTATTTTCTTCGTCATGATTTTAAAAACAATTCTAAACGGCCAAATAAACTGTAGGGTCGCTGTTGTTTTCTAGAAAGGGTTGGATATCCCGCAACACTTTTATTACGTTTTGGCATGGGCGCGGCAGTAGGGGGTGTACATAGTTTTCCAAAGATGTGAACTTACTGTTCTTTATCAAAGTGCGAAGAGAAGGTTGTTCTGCGTGTTTTGTGCTGTATATGTGTTTGTTTTTGTTTTTTGTACGGGCCATTTTGTCATGGTGCCCTTAAACTTGACCTGTCTACGTTGTTTAAAACATTTTTGCTTTAAACATATCTTCAATTTAAATTTAAACATCTATGCGCGGTTTTGTCAATATTGTTATTCAAAATAATAAACGTCTTAAAATATCAAATGCAAACGTTAGTTGAAAACAAAAAGAGAACATTTTAAAAGCACACATGACAAAACAATCGTGCGAAGCGATGACATAATTTTGAAACACAATTTGGCTGTGCAGTCAAAAATACTATAGTAAATTTGTATCAGTGGGATTTATAATGTAGATTTGAATATGGACTCAGACTTGGGCATATTTAACACTTTGCTTCGACAACGTGTTTGTTTCTTTCATCCTGTATGTCATGTAATACCCAAATTGTGATGGGATATGTAACACAACACAGTATGTGTAACACAATTATAATCATCATCAAATTAATCATCATATTAGTAGCAACATTTTACGACTGTAGTCGGCTCTTCAGATTCATCAATGTTGCAAGAAGTAATATGAGAGACAGTTTACATTACATTTTATTCGTGATCATTTCTTTTTCCGACAATAAAAAGGTGTGAGCGACGGTTTACTCTTATTGTAGGTATTTCTTCCATTTGAATTATGTCTTTGACGGTGAGCGATGTTTAGGTGTCTCTGATTGATGTCAGGATGTTCATTGTTAAAGGGATTACTCATGTGGGGTATTATATATCTATATTAAATTAGGAATCCTACCATTTTGCACTAATCCGTAAAATGACACAAGTTGCATGATTAAATCATGGCACAGGTGCTTAAGTGTTGTAGGCCAGTTGATGGATACATTATGTATACAGATACTGATTTAAAGTACCACTCACTTATTTCAACCACATTCAATTCAACATTAAATAAGCCAGTTATCCTTACACATGCTTTGAAAAAAGGTAAGTACTGAAGGGCCTATCCATGTATTCTCCAGTGTACAGTTAAAATTTCATGCATCTTATGGGACAGTTCAACTTGACGTCACCACTGAGTAATCCCTTTAAAAACCTTTTATTGTATTAAAAAGGTATTTTATATCCGCCTTGTAATTGCATCAGACTGTGTCAAATAATCTTTTTTTTTAATTCTCATTCAGAAAACTATAATTTACACACAATCCATGACAAAGTGGCTTAGCCAAATGGCGGGTCTAGAAAAGAGACTAGCTAGCACGAAACGGAATAAGTTGGCGCACAAATGGGCAGGCTATTGATATCGAAACAAAACCTCGAACCAAGGCGAGTAGTCCCCCTTAATAGTTATTCAATCGCTCTCACCGTTCAGGACGATCCGGAAAATTCGCCCCGTACTACATCATTGTGTAGTTGTATTTTTCTGGTCCTCAGTGATCATGTATGTTGTTTACATTTGAAAATGGAGTTCCGCTTATGCGCTAGGGGGCGTCAGTGGTGTGGAATCATTCATTACTACTGACGAACAGCTTCAATATAACCGAGGCTGCTGTTTTCTCGTGCAGGCTATGCTTCCTGCGGGCTTTCTCTTTTAACAGTTTAATGAAACAGAAAACACTTGCGTTACTGTTCCCGTGATTGTAGAAGTCTTTACAATACGTTTCTTTTATCTTGTACTGCAACTTCAAAGACAACAGATCTACTAACTGTATTGTATATTTAAACACACTGTATCAACTGGAAATCTATGCATATGTCCTTTCTCCGCCATGTAGCAGAACCAGATGGTTACATGATCTAAAACGTGACTGAGTTTCGCTGCGAAACGTGACGTAACAGTCTGTCCACGAGGCCCATACCGATCAGCCGCCGTAAACTTAACCACACTAATGTTTACACTAATTTTAACTATCAACAATTATGTAGCACCATCCTAAGTACACAAACAAGCTAGAATTGTGAAACTCAACAATAAGATTAAAGATGCTATGCATGTATCTGTAGGTCAGACTTGTTTACATCTTA
>Ga0224511_10001796_pt1 | contig 13573 bp, 6 predicted proteins | sample SF_May12_sed_USG_2_FD_169988 | JGI IMG/M metagenome (GOLD analysis project Ga0224511, IMG submission 169988) | Sediment microbial communities from San Francisco Bay, California, United States - SF_May12_sed_USGS_8_1 | ecosystem: Environmental > Aquatic > Marine > Sediment | place: USA...
ATCTGTAACTCAAAAGCAAAAATACAATTATGACACTACAGTGATATTATAAAAACTTAAACACGTATCCCAGATTTTTTTATTAAGGGATGTAAATATAACGATTAAATTTCATTTTGGTTGCGTTCTAGGTAGAAATTTAATCCTTAAGTATATGAACATGTATTAGTGTATGTGCATACATGTAGTATTATCAAGTCGATAGGCTATGCCACAGGTGAGGGTGAACCCCTTGTTGAGAGTTCGTATCATAAAATGACGTTATGCCGTCATTTTATTTTCATGTCGTTTGGCGTCTTACGTTGACGTCATTATGCTTTGTATTGTTTATATATTTTAGACGTTATAAAAGATTTAAACCGTACTGACGTGTTTTTTCCATTCGACTCAACCCCTATTTTGGTTTGCAGTATTCAGGGGGTTGAAGGCCGTACGCTCTCCACAAAGGCCCGGTACGCAACTACGCAAAAATCCTTTTATGTGGTACGCAGAACTCAACTTAGCTATTAAGAGTTCAATCAAGACCTACTTAAAGCAGTATGTTTTCATAACGCAATATTACGGTCAAGTTCACCCAGATGATAAAAGCATTCTTTGGACACCATTAATAATTTAACATTCGGCGCGCGCTTGTGCATACTTCTGACATTTAATGAGACTAAAATAGTGTGATGTAAAGACGCAAGGGGTAGGTGTTTCAGCCTCACAGTTATATCACTCCACCTAATGATCAATGAACATGTTCAATACAAATAAAATGCGGCTCTTCGTTCGATCAGGGGATCCTTGTGCTTAAGCATATCTGAAAGAAAAAATATCTAATGACTGACTTACCTGAAGGCGATATACATATACAGATGACGATGTGCTCGAAAAGAAGTTTTCGCATTACACATTGAAATTACAGTCCTTATCGCAACCTCCCTAGTATCGATCATGGGGTAACTATACAGATTTATGTAGATAAATAAAAATGCTAATAATGCATCTAATTGATCATCATTTGCAATATTTATGCTAATATTTAAGTCACAGAGAGCACATACATATACAAAACATGATGAATGAAGCAAGTCCTGCATAATTATGCTAGTATTGTGTTACGTTATTTCAAAATATACAAACATCTTTAAAATTGTCTACCACTGTAACCTTACAACAACCGTTTCTAGTGTAACAGCTAATTATACCTTTCTCCTCGATCAATGTATGCTTGAAGACGTTCCATCACAATTTGAACACCTTGATCAGCAGCCTGTTTTTTAAATAAAACAACTAAATTTAAATATATAGTAACACTTTTGTGTGCTTTTTAAGATAAATAAGGCTAGCCATTACTCCCATATTAAGTCTACATTAAGGAAGTTCATTGACTCGTTACCAAATATGTAGTTACATTTTTTTGTTTAAGCAAACGACAAAACATCCGCAACTTATAATTTTGTGCTTTTCATTTTCAGTTTACTAAATACTGGTAGTTGTCGTATAAAAGCAACCAATTGTGTTATGATAAAATTATCATCTGGGGCGCGTGTCTTGATTGTAGGTTACTTTTGACTTAAATACACTACAATCCTCAAATTCAAAGAAGCTTATGATATATTGGACACATGTTTTGACGGTTTTAAAATAATTTATTGTATCATGTGCAAGTTTTAGCCATATTTTAAAATAAGGAGAGAAAAATTAACGTTTGGTTCATTAAAAATGCATAGGTCAGCGGCACCCCCTCCCCTGGATCCGATTGTGAAAACAACTGCTTTAAAAAAATCAAATGCGTGTTTTCAGCTGAAGTTAACTATATTTTACATGATTAAATCACACAACATAAGATAAATCACACTTACGTATATAATTTCTATATGAGATTGTGTTTATAATATCATTTTTAAGTCTGCTTTTGTTACCTTACCTCCTCTATCCGTAATTCAGATTCCTGTGAATTTGTAGACTTTGTCGTCTTTATCCAGTACAAAATCGTTGCACATGCAACTTCAATTGGTACCCAATTGTTGTTCAATACATTATTGAGTTCAAAAACATCCAAACTGGCCACTATGCTTCTTGAAAGGTAGATGTCCATTTCAAACAGAGGAAAAAGTGTTGCCACCACTTTGGAAAGTAATCTAAATTAAACACACAAAAATCACTGAGAAGGAAACAAGAGCTTTGTCACAGAATGATGCCCAAGAAATTTGACATCAAGTACGGAATTTTATCATACATGGATCAGTGGGCACGAAAAATATGTCTTGCACATCTACAATTTTTAAAGATTACAAGTGTGAATTTCATGCTGTGGATTTGGTTTCTACAAAACTGTGTATTATTATATGCAGACAATCCAATAGCTAACCGATTGACTGACCAATGGACTCATACTTATGTTGTCATAATACAGTTCAATCTGATTTAGCTATCACTGTAATGGGTATATTTTCAATGCTGCTTATAGAAAGTAAAATGAAACTTTTGCCGAACTTTTGAATGTAAATAAATTTAAAACTTAATATTTAAACAAAGGATGTCATAGAAACAAATGCTTGATTAGCTGGTGCATTTTCGGTAACTTTACATAATGATGTTAATATGTTTAAATGCAATATAAAAAGTAGTTCATCAGATTTTATTCCATAAATCTTCTAAACCAATAAATTTTAAGTCCAATTAAGAGAAAACTTCTAGATGCGCATTAAGGTAATCCATGTTGGTAGGTTTCCTCTCATAATATATGTGAATTGCAAGAGTATACCGGTTAACTTTCACTAAGTACAAGTACGTGAAGAGGTGCTATAAATGAGTACACTTCTTCATAAGACTATTAAGACCGAGATTGTTAAAGTAGAATAATTTGCTTTATTATATGCCTATAAATGATCTGTATACAATACAAGCTCACTAATACAACAAGTGGGGTTAAAATTCCGTATCATGCTTCCACCGTGTGTAACGGATTAAAATCCCGTATCACACTCCCGCCATGTGTTATGAAAAAGGTATATAAAAGGAACATTACGTTAGCATATTGATTTGTCGGTTTGTATCAATTCTCGTTGCCTGTGTAAAGTCGCATCACGCTTTACCTTCGGTCGCGTGTGATACGACATAACACAGGCAACGAGAAGTGATACAAACCGACGGATCAACATGCTAACATAATAGTCCGTTTTTACTTACTAATCAAAATGCATGCCTTTCTTATTAAACATATATAGTAATATTAATGATACATGTATTAACACGTGTATGAAGTTTCAATGTTGTCTCATAAAAACATTTTGAGAAAATGTATTATTTCATAAACACTTTTTACCAAGAAGAGAAAACCGACACTGATGGGGATGCCAAAAAAAGAATAGCTCTACCTGGTTTTCGAACAGTAGATCTATATAATAAAACAATGATAATGATGTTTGCTTTCGATACAATAATTCCCCTAACCTTTCAATCTATACTTACTTCGGATCACAGGATCGAAAATTCATGTATTTCTTCACTTGATACTCAATTTTAGCTATGCCCCACCACACTGGTGTTTTCGCTCCATGAGAGAAATCCTCCTTCAGCTCTTCGAATGGTTTGCACTGATCAAACACAATGTGAAGCAATGGCAGCGCTAGCATCCATGATGGGTCTTTGAAAGTAGTTGGCATAGTGTTTAAATGGTCAAGAAGGGATTTTTGCAAGTCACTGTAATAAACAAGAAGATTTTACATATAATGCAACCTGCATACAATAAGCTAAATGATAATGGTAATGTTACTTTTAAAATGCACTTCAAATGAGACCTGGTGCTTTTAACTTTGGATACATGTGCATTCGCATGTACTGTCTAACCTCCTAGAGCGGCACCTCTAACGAAAGGCTACCTCTCTCGACCGGCAGAAATTTCTCCCCCGCGCAGTGACATCAACCATTAAAATAACCTATGAGGAAGAACACCTCTCTAGAGCAACCCAAATTTATGTAGCCGCCTGATGTTGCTCTACAGAGGTTAGACAGTACAAAATGATAAGTTATGATGTATACCTACTTCTCTCATTGACATAACAACATCATTTACTTATGTAGGAGTTTTACAAAAGAATTGACATTAAGATTTCAATCAAGACCTACATGTCAAAACGTTTATTTTTACAGTAGTTTTCCAATTAAAACATAGTTTTGCATGACCAATTTTACATGTAAACATTTAAGAAAGTATGGTTTTATTAACTGCACTCGTGTCTATAGTCTGCTGAAAACGGCCCAAAAACATAATTGTATGTATCTTGTTAGCATACTGAGCACCTTGTTTAAGGGAATTACGCAAAGGGTCTTCTATATCCATATTAACTTCGAAATTCTACTATTAAGCACTTAGCCGTTAAATGACACAAGTTACATACGTATAAATAAAGTATGGTGCAGGTGTCAGGTCTCGTAGGCCTATTGATGGATAAATGATGTATACAGATGTCTATTTTTATGATCTCTCACACCTTTCTACTATTTTAATCTAAAATTAAATTAACTCATAACCCTTTAACCTGCTAAGAAAAAAGATCAATACTGGAGATCCTATCTTTATATACTAGTACTGCAATGCACATTATAATCCATATGATTCTAATGGCACAACTAGTCAAATAGAGTTCACCACTAAACAATCCCTTAAAAACAAACATGACAAGTGTTGATTGCAAATGTAACAAATAGTAATGATTTTTTTGTTTTAAGAACTTACTTTGTTGGAAAGGTTTTACGAACAGCTTCCCATTCGACACATATTTTCTTGTCTGCATCTCCTGTCACAACTAAACACTGGTTCAACAGTGTCCAACACGTGTCTGGCAACACAATCTTAATGCGACTACAAGCTAAGAGAATGGCAAGTGCCTGCATCACTCGATTTGGTGTGTGATTCTCTGCCAATCGCTCTATAATTGGCTCGAAAACAGTTTTTCCAATCTGTTATAGAATATAAATATATACATATGCCATAGCAAAAATATACTATGATGTTATAAAACAAAACACGGGTGTCCAACTGTCGCAAAATACGCCCGTCGAAAAGGTAGTGACCAATTTGACACTTTTAGTAAAAATTAAGGGTCATAACTGTAGAGTGTGTAGGGCTATTTAGGTGAACTTGTTCGAGATATTATACCCATAAACCTTTAACTCGTGTTTCATGTAAATCAAACAACAACTGTTTAAGTAAAATAGTAGACAAAGCGAATTTGCCATTTCTTGTATATTTAAAGGGCCACAACTATTAAGATGCAATGGCGAGTTGGCTGGTTATCAAACTTGGCCGGTATATTATGCCCATAAGGCATAAACATTTTCATGAAAATTGAAAAACAATTGTTTTGATTTAGAGCTGACATCGCAGTGGACGCCATCCGCACGCCAAAGGTGTTCTCATAATGTGGCCCATATTTGATAGCCATGTCGAAATGAACACAACTAGAAATTGCTTTTGCTAAAAGTAAAAATACAAAGGTCAATAAACGTTCAAATACAGTTAGCAAGAAACACTTGAAATTTCTGTGAGAAAATATTTAACAATATACTGAACGGATTTTTTTCCCACATCTTTGACCCCTGTGACCTTGACATTTGACCACTGGGCCCCAAAACAATAGGGTCATCTACTGACCTATTATCCTGAGAAATTCAAAGTCGCTGATAAAAAGCAAGCTAGATATTGATTAGAAATACATTTCAAATGTTTGACCTCTATGACCGTGACCTGTGACCCACTGATCCAAAACAAGTTGGGTTTTTTACGCATGCAGACAAATGATTCTTTAAATTTTAAACTGTTTGTGACAAACGAAAACAAAGTGTGACTACGGACGGAGGAACTAACGGACAAGGCAAAAACAATATGTGTGCCACAAGTTGGAGGAGACATAATTAAATATTATTTATACCTTGCATTTAAATTTATTGACACTAGTCCAACACTGCATATCTCCAACATACGCCTTTTCAAGCCCATGAAAAAGCATTTCAGCCATTTCCACATCGGCTAAAACATCTGGAACTTCATTATCACCTAACATGTCTTTGAATAATCGAGGCGTGAAGTGTTGTGTGTAAGCAACAACAAGGTTCTCAATGGCTTTGCTATATGCTCCTCTCATGAGGTCTACTGCGTGTAGAAGTATTTTAAAAATGCCTGTTTTTTCTGGTTTCCGAGTTATGACCCCGTCAAAACGATGCCATGTTTCTTAAAATAAAAACAAAAGCAAATAATTAACTATAAATTGATATTTTTAAACATCATGTGTACCAAGGGGTTTATAAGATAACGGCCAGAATATCTTTTTAGGAACTTTAAGGATAAATTTACAGTCTACAGTGCAAGCACCTGGAATCAAATACATGTACATTCGAAAGGCAAACTCTTCTATATCCATTCTAACATTATGCACGGTGTATTGAAATGACATGCATGGGTTAAACATGGTACAGATGTCAGGTGTATCTCGCCAATTGATAAAAATGATGTATACGGATATTAATTGTGTGCCCAACTCACTCAAATTTTAACTATTTAATATAAGATTTAATTAATCAAAATCATTTCACATAATAAAAGAACAGATCGGTAGGCCTACTGAAGGCCTATCCATATTATATACTGCAGTGAACAGTTAGTCCTTTATGCTTCATATGGAGTTCAACCAGATGTCGCATTTGAATAATATCTTTAAAAGGAATTATTTTGAAGATGCTATGCTTGTATCTTTTGACACTTATTGTTTACTTACGTTTTAACCATACTTAAGCAGTGAATCCTACTCTCGTAGTTATGGGAATCTGCCAAATATAGCTAACCATGCATAATAAAATAATATAGAAAAATATTACGTTGAAACAGTTAAATAGCTTGGCTTTAATCGATATATTCAGTTGTCTCGATGGTGTAGAGGTAATGCATCGGACTGCGGTACGTGACTTCTCGGGTTTAATTCCCGTTTTTGGCACGGAATTTGGTGGTGTTGTTGTTGTTGTTGTTGTTGTTGTGATTTTACTTTAATGTCCAAAACTCATTATTTGTCAAGAAAATTTATAACTAAAATACGTTTGCAATGCTTATTCACTTAGTATACTTAACATATGTCAAAATTTGTGACCGATTATATTATAAGTGTATCAAGATACAGACCTATCATCTTTCAATATCTGATTATGTTTTTTTTAATTAATCAGATCAGAAACTTACCTAGAAAGATACCAATTATGTTCACTCATCATGTTAATGTATGCATTTGTATACTTATACATATATTCATAATTTATGTTTTAATGTTACCAAATATATTTCTTTGTTAATATCAGTTACAACAACAATTCTGAGTGTCTGTCAATGTTGATTTAATACTTTGATAATTAAAAGCATATTAAACTAAAATTGAAATATACATTATGCAAAATATACAATTCAATTTAATTTAATTCAAATTATATACTTCATATGTAAATGTGTTAGTGGTATGTAATATATTTCACGTTTAAAATGATTTCTTTGTTTAACCTTTTGTTTTGCAGTTGTTAAACATTTATTGTAGAAGGCACATTAAATTTCAGATAGATATACAATTGTGTATTATGTCTTCATGAGTTAACTTCTAAAAAGGAATTATTATTATTATTATTATTATTATTATTATTATTATTATTATTATTATTATTATTATTATTATATTCTATCTTATATAATCTAATCATTAAAAGAAATAAGTCTGAAAATAACAAGTGATAAGGATATGTACAAGGTTTCATACAGATCTCTTTGAGAATTTTGCCAAAGGCGAACAAAAATACAAATGCTTGAATAGACACAAAGGGCAGAAAAAAATTGTCAAGCCAAATACATTTTTTAACAGCATGTAGTGGTATATTATAAAATGCGTTTATTAATTAAACATCTATCAACATATATTCTTACTTACTCACTTTCTCAAAAGAAAAAGTTTTACTGATAAAGCGGCTTTGTGCAAGATTTTCATTTTGGAGAATTCTTTAATGAATTTCAAGGGCAGAAATGTATTCATTGTATGCAGAAGAACAAAATTTTGTTTGTTGCATTTACTATTTTCAAGATATGTTGACAATTTGGTGTTTTGGGTAGAAAATGTCTGGAAAAAACTGCATGATAAGTACCATGCACAGATTTTAAGCCTTGTAGTTAAGGGGGATTCATGTAAAAACTTGCTTTTTCTGTAATTGCACCTTTTCTTAACATGTAGTGTTTTAAGCCAACTATAACCATTTTAGCTATTTTGGAAGAGGATCACCAAAGGTTTATGTCCATTAATTTCCAGCAAGTTCTGTCACTTGCAAGTAGTTTAGGGAAAGTGGACCTATAAGGCAGGCCATTTCCGACCCAATGCCATGATCTTAAAAATATTTGTATAGGACCTGTAGACAATGTAGCTTTCAAAATACATAGCTTTTATGCCATGCAGGTTATGAAAAGATGTTTGCTTATTCCGAACCAATAGTTTATACCTGTGACCCTGTTACACAACCAAAAATAACCAGTTTATACATTTAGGTAAAGGGTTAATCAATGATCCTTCCTGTGTAGTCTAATCAATGAGACCAATTGGTTAAAGAGCATTAGTGTTCAATTTAAACATGCGATATCTAGAGCAAATATGTAGTATGTATTTTAACCGTTTTAGTATGACAATGTATATTAATCTTTATGTTCAAAAGACTAATAAAACTGTTAGGTAACTGCCATTTTCTAGGTAGCGGTACCAGCCACACTTTTTGTGAACTTTAATAAAAAGACAGAGAATAAATAAAGAGATTACAAGACAAAAAGGTTTTATGTGTTTTACCTTTGCTGTCAATCGTTATCTCATCCACGTTGAGAAGGCGCTTGTTATCTGCTCTTGGACTTTTATAGTTTTCCAAGAGAAGATCTTGATCTTTTTCGCTAGGGTGCTTCTTAACAGCATACTTGTAGAGAACAAATCCAATATTTCGGTCCATTTTTGTCTGATATGTGTATTCACTTAATACATCATCAACTTTTCTGAAATGAAAAACATAATGCATTTAAGCAGTGACATTATTCAGAAGTAGAGTAGTAATGAGACATTATAACAAGTATAAAAAGAATTTTAAAATACGTTCATAATTGTATGCTTTCAAATTATATGTATACACATAGTGGGCTCACAGCACTATCACAGAATCTGAGACTCTTTTCTAAATGGGAATCTAGCAAATCTGTGTGTAACCCTTAAATACATAATTAGTATTAGTGAATGTGCAAAAATGATGTGTGTAAAATTGTAATTAAGCTAAACAATGACATTTTACAAGATATCAAGTGGATACTAATTGCTACTAATGGAGTTGCAAAAGAAACATTTAGAAAAATAACATACATTGGCCCTCCAAATAGGTAAGGGCATACATTCATTGTTAAAGGACCACCAAAATACTATCCATGTGCTTCGTTTCATCCAATGTGTGTTGATTTAAAGACCTTTTATTGTTTCAACATACCCGACAAGTGTCATTTCATGTTTGTTGCTTGTCCAGCCTCCAAAACTATCATGACTAAATTTGATGAGCACTTTATCTTTGGGATCATCTATCATGTCTTTTGATACCAGAACATGGAAAATCACGTTGATCTGATGTGACCTTTGCTTTGCGATGTGTGCTCGGACTTCCCTGGGCTGTAAACTGTAACAGATAATAAACATATTATAAAAACAAATTATATGTGAGCCATACCCCATCTGTCTGCTGACCAATGAACATTTTATTTTGGCTTATCAGTTAGCTTTTCTTCCCTCCCACTCCCCTAAAAGGATATGCTATATTCACAAAATTAAGGCTACTAAGAAGAGAAGTCACAATAGCTAATGCATTTGTAAGTTGAATATTTAAGATATATATGAAACGATAAAAAGGTAATTTAAATTAAACTGATGAAAGGGAAAGTCCTCAGGAAGCATAGCCTGCAGTGAAAAAATAAAAGCCTCGGTTTTATTAAAGATTCAGAGGTAAAGTGTAAATAGGCATAAGACTCATAAATTGATATGAACAAATCACAAACTCGGGTGGGGTGTATTCAGAACCCATGATGCCCTTAAATGTAACATATTGTCTTCTACCTCACATTTTACAGGTGAATAAAAGTTTCTCTTAACCACACCAAATTGTCAAGGACATACAACGAGAGTGTAAGCACTTTGCTAAGCACGGTTTTTAATAAAAAAAATAATAACTAGATGTAACTTGTGAATAGCACACGTGCTCGATTTAATTGCATTAAATACTCATTTGACCCTACCTTAAGCGTAGCTTGACCTTAGTTAACCCTAGTAAACCGTAGTATTACCCGTAGTTTTGCTGCAGAAAAGTTTACATGTACAATCCGTTACTTACTACAGATAAGGTACGGTAAAACATTATGTCCATTTAGACGTAGTTATCCGTAGCCATTATTGAACGAGTCCAGTGAATCTACGGTCAAATGATTCGTTCGAACCACGAGCATAACTACGTTTAACTACGGTTAACCACGACCGGTACGTTTTAGTACGGTCTGCTACGGTCTACTTCGGTCAAACCTCACAACAACTTACTACGGCTAATGTGACCAGGTCTTTATACATGCAGATCAGAATGCAAAATGCCTACTGAGCTATTTGGTCAGACCAATTACATAAGCTGAATTATTAAATAGAATATAGTATTAAGTCTCTAACTATCAAGTAAAGGATAATTCCTTACTTCTTGTTTTTGGTTCCTGTGTTCTTCTTAGTCCCCTAGAAATATAATAAATGCAATTGTATGTGTAAATGGTGATTTAGGTAATGCAAACATGTTGTTTTTCTATAGCTGATACCATTATAAAATGGCACTTCTTCATTTGCAGCGGATCACCATCTTATAAATTGAATATGTAATATCAGCTTAAATTGGTATAAAACAGATTTTTAAGAAAACATACCAGTAAAACAGTTAACATTATGTCAAACGTTGTTGTTTGTTTTTGTTTTTATAAATCGAATCACTAATGCTCTTACTTTAAATAATTATTATTTAAATTATCTGCAAGGAATTCCTGATGTTACGACATGGCAAAAATATTGAACATAAATTTGGATAATGGTGTAGGGTTTATAGCTTTAGTTGAATACAACTTAAGGCTTTACACAATTAAGATTAAGAATACAGAATAAAAGTTGAAAAAATCAAATGTTTCTCTAAGGCCTTCTTTCCACTTTTATCCTTCGAATCTTATTTCATAAAACTACAGTGACATCATTTTACAAAATCATTCCGATAATCTAACTGTTTAACTGTTTCCAAATCAGTGATGTAAAAGTAGTATATACCTTGATTGACTTTGTTGCCGGTGTTTGTGTTGATTTTTGTTTATCATCTTCTGTAGGGAATGAAGACGTTCTGTCTAGTGGTTTAGCAACTCCAATGTCTACATTTGAATGCACTGCAACATCATCTTTAGTTTTATATTTTTTATCTGAATCTCTCTTAGCAGAACCCTGCAGTTTCTCTGTATGCATGGAATGTATTGCTGTTCTGTCTTGTACATTTGTTGAGTTAGCTGTTTCAGTTTGTGGATTTGAAGCTTCTTCGTCATGCTCTTGTCCCAAGTCGCCTTCTGCTTCTATTGGTAAAATTTCTTCAGGTTTGGTTTGTTCTTTAGTTGAAACGTCTTGATCTCCTTTGTTTTGATCTGTTGTTTCAGCTGTGCCATCTAATTCATCGATGTTTGTATTTAAAGCATTGTCATTGTCACCAACAGATATCTTCACTGATGTTTTGATCTGTGTGTTTTCTGCATTCTGTTCAGGAATCATGCCTGGCTTTTCTTTTATGTCAACTTCTGTCCTATCAGAAAAGCCTGATTTGTGAATGGGTTTACTGTCTGTTTTCTGTGGGGTTGTGATTTGCACATCATTATCCGATGTACTGTCTGCATGACAATCTGTTTCTGGTAAGGTAGTCAAATCTTGTACCGATGTATTCTCTGGTTTTAATTCTTCAGCATTTTGCGATTCTTGGTCTAGTGTATTGAATGCTTCATTTACCGGCAGATTGTGCATATTTCCTTCTGAGACATTGATCTGTCCGCGTGTATGTGCACTCTGCGTGTTTTCTTTTGATCGTGCAGCTGGTTCCAATAATGGTTTATTTACTAAAAGTCCCGAGTCAGGTACTTTGCTGACGACAGCATTCTCTCCCTCGTGTGTAAGGTTAAGATTTTCAGTCTTTGTGAGAGTCTGGTTACTGGTATCTGGTTTTTGTGGGGTTGTGGTTTGCACATCATTATCCGATGTACTGTCTGCATGACAATCTGTTTCTGGTAAGATAGTCAAATCTTGTGCCGATGTATTCTCTGGTTTTAATTCTTCAGCATTTTGCGATTCTTGGTCTAGTGTATTGAATGCTTCATTTACCGGCAGATTGTGCATATTTCCTTCTGAGACATTGATCTGACCGCGTGTATGTGCACTCTGCGTGTTTTCTTTTGATCGTGCAGCTGGTTCCAATAATGGTTTATTTACTAAAAGTCCTGAGTCAGGTACTTTGCTGACGACAGCATTCTCTCCCTCGTGTGTAAGGTTAAGATTTTCAGTCTTTGTGAGAGTCTGGTTACTGGTATCTGGTTTCGTTAAAGGATCTCCAGCCTCTGGAAGTGCTGGAAGTTGACTTGCAGCAGTAGTTGGGTCTGAAAAATTACAAAAACAAAAAATATATATATTTAAGAGTCTCTTCTGCGTTTCTGTATCTGGATATGGAAACACATATCTTATCCGGATAAAAATCGAATAAGTGGATAATGTTGCCACTTCTCCTGTCGTCCGTATCAGTATCCGTATAACCTTGTCCGTAAACTGGGTCTAGCAAAAATGGGTAAAAACACGACAGTGAGCCATTGTATTCGCATACGGACATCATCTGGCAAAATCAGGGGCTCAAAAACATTGACTGTTTTTTTTAATTTTGACAAATAGTTGTGACATTCCCATTCAATAAAATTGTCTAAATTATTTATGTTGGTATTTTATGCTACAATGGAAATATCGCATTTATGTTCTCTTAGTACTATATCAAATGCATAATTAGAGTCTAATCCATCAAACCCATTCAATGGGTCATGCATATACGATAAGAAAAGTCACTTAATTACAACCTAATGTGTTAAAGGGTTAAATGACTATAAACTGCTGTTTATTTTGCATAATTATAAAGATGAATCCAGAAATCAGTATCTACCGAATTACCGCCCCTGAATACTCGTCAGTATTTCTCTGCGGTACTGAAACATTCATAACAATGGAAATCGATAGTTGATATTTACAGTAGTTTAATCCCACTATCACGTTAAATCCTCGCAAAATAGCACATCTTTTAACTGGTATGACTAATTTAATATATTAACCATCAAGTATTCACAAAATAATATGGTGGTTGTATTTAAAATTATTCATTAAATGAACGATTTATAATCCCGGTGTCAACATTTTCCGCATTGCACCAAAGCCGCGAATTAACGTCGAGCGTTATGTCGGTA
>Ga0224511_10001797_pt1 | contig 13565 bp, 3 predicted proteins | sample SF_May12_sed_USG_2_FD_169988 | JGI IMG/M metagenome (GOLD analysis project Ga0224511, IMG submission 169988) | Sediment microbial communities from San Francisco Bay, California, United States - SF_May12_sed_USGS_8_1 | ecosystem: Environmental > Aquatic > Marine > Sediment | place: USA...
TCTTGTTGCTGGAAGTCGTTAAACGTGTTGTAAATGTTAACAGGCTTGCAAGCGTTTCCTTTCTTAGACTGACCTTGCTCCGTTGTGTCGTAATCATCTTCTAGGCCTGCATTGGTCGCTTCGTAATGCGTAGGTTCTTGGGGTAAGGCGTAATTCTGGTCGTTGTTTGCTAGACTTTTGCCTTTACCACCAACCTCTTTTGTATGTTGCTCTAGTACGAAATAATTGTGATTCAACGTCGTGGAAGAAACTTCGGAACCCTCGATTGCTTGGTTAGACAACTTGTCTGATCGTTCTTTCTTCCAACAAACACGGATCAAATATTTTCTAGAAGATAAATTATGATAAAGATTTTGCAAGTAGAAATGCACAACGCTGTACAACAAAAAAAGAAAATTCCTCAAGAGTGTATTAAGCGAATAATAATGAATTATTCGGGTTTAATAATTTAAGAAGAAATGTATCTATGGCCTGACTTCTTTATAGAAGGTCGACCTGTTATGTCATATAACAACATTCAGAAAGATGTAATTGTTTAACAAGAATTTCACAACTTGACAATCAGTCACAAAAAAATCTGAAATAAACTTTAACTCTAATATTACCGCTTCCAAAGTATGATCATCACTGTAATGACAATAATGATGATCGGAACCGTCGTTCCAACCGCAATAGCTATCCTCCTAGTATCTGTAAAACACGCGGTAAATGTTTTTGTTAGTAATACTATAAACTAACATTTCAATTGTTTCTTTATACTAGATGAATGTTAACAGAGTGCTAGAATTCCTAAGAAGTTAATATACACATGTATACAAATACTTAAATGTTCTCACATCGTTTCCCTCTTCACATATTAGATTATTGTACCTTTTTCAAAAAATAAAAGAAGTATTTACTTGCATATTAACTAGCTTTATCTTAAAATAATCTAAACTACGATTAACGATACTAGTAATTATACGCTACCGGACACTTCCCCTGTTTGCTGATTAGTGAACTCCTCCACGATTGACGTCGTTGTTGCAGGTGTTGTACTATTCACTATATCTGAAGGAGTTGTTGTACCAGGATTAGTATGTTCTGATGTATCTGCGAAAAAGGTATTGTAAATGTTTAGGTCGTGATTACAAGCTAATGTTCTTTTTTCAAATATATAATCTATATACGGTGTGGTTAATTGATTTTAAACTAGTAAAAGAAGAAAATTAACGAATTAAAGATGGATTTAAGGCGCTTGCTTGCTCGCTCGCTTGAGTTCTAATGACCTAATTATTAAGTAAGCATGGCAATGAAGCTGTTGTAATGGAGGGAAAGGTGAAATTATTCCTGTTTAGTTGAATTAATAAATCCATTACATTACGATTCGTGATACAGTTATTAATAGTTCATAATTAGTTGCGTTGCCAAACTCTGTTAAAATAATCTAACTCAGTAATATTTCAATGTGACGTTTCGAAAAAAAACTTAATGCAAAAAGTATGTTGTTAATTAAATCAAAATTATAAGAAACAATGTTTACCCTTGATGCATAATGTTTTACGAGGTTCATCGTTTTCCGTAAACACGACATTTCCATTTGCTGTTGCATATGCATACAACACCGGTAGTCCATCTTGACCTTATAATAATATAAACAAATATAACATTGTAGTTACAACACATATTGTATGTGTGTAAAGGTGTAAACGAAAAAAAGAGATCAACAACAAAAATGTTTTTATTAATATTAATAAGTTTCGTTTAAAATGCAAAGCAATTTAAATGCTTGGAAGTTAGAGTAAGTATTGTGGTGTGTGTTTTTTAAGGTAAGAGCTTTGTAATTGATTCACAGAATTGCAGCCATGTAGATAGCTCATAAACTTATCATCATTTAGAAAGATGACATTTTAGGATTTTCCACGGAGTCACCTTTTACCAATTTGTCTCATTTGATTTTAAATAAAAAATTAATCAGTTCATATAAAAGGGAGGTTTTTATGTACGAAATTCTGACCCTTTAAATTCTATTTAAAGAAATAAAGGTTACTTTAATTTTTTTTAATTTGGACGGTTGAAATGTATTAATAATAACTTAACTTTATCTAAATGAAAAAAGCTTTAATAGTTTTTGTTATTTTTTATTTGCGTATACTTCCAAGACTATTACACAGCTCTTACCTTAAGACGTTTAGATTATAATTTAATATAAATTTAAACCCTTTTACAATATGGTAACGTTTAAAAGATTGCAAAAGCTGTTTCACCTTTTAAAGTGCAAAACCGTGTTTTAAAGTTAACGTAATGCCTGACGTCTGCATTTGTAGTGTTTACATTTTACACGCGTGACCAAAAGGTAAATACAAAATGTAGCTTAATACTACACTAATACGAATATAAATTTGGATCTATTACACAAGTCAATGTACTTGATATGCTGTTGGTGTTGGGGCTTATATGTATAATATAATATATCAGTTAATTATTTTGTATATCAGTTTTGAAATATTTACGTAAAATACGCTAGCGCATTTTAGGGATTTGTCAGTTTTACCATTGCATTCAAAATCGCATCATCGCAACCAGAATGAAATTCAATCCTAAAATAATTAAATGTGGCATGGTGAATGACCTTAATAATAATGTCATATTGACTATTAATATTATGTTCATTTGCATCAAATGCAAATATGCGTGTTTTAGAGTCCGTAAGCTCTCCTAACCTGAGTGATCATTAGATTTGACTAAGGTGAATCTGCGTGACAATCCAGTCCAGTGAAGTTGTGCGAAGTTGTTGCTTTCGTTGTCCTTTTCAGCATTAGTAATACTTTTCACGCTTGATGGAAACTTGTCCATATTTTCAAGACAGTATCGCTGTGCATATTGCCATGTCTCTTTATTTTCATCAAGCGAAAACGCCACTTGATTTACATCTGTAAAAACAAAGAATTCACTGAATTAAAACAAGTAGTGATTTAAAATAAGAAAACGTTTATTTGTTTCTTTCTCATTTATTAGTCATATCAAGTGGTTTTGGTTTAGTGTTCCAAAGACGACATATACAAGGGTATGGTATAAGGAAATCAATATTTAAGGTGGTCTGAAAAAGATGAAATTAATCTGGTAAAGTCAAAGTTTGCAAGTGAAAAATAGCAGCATCTGTTTTAACGAATTGTAGTTGTTTATCATTTATAGTAATAAAAGATGCCACAAGGCAATAGTGAATACCCATACGACATATAGTGTAGGCCTCATTAACATGAACCCTTTTAATCTCTAAAACCAGTTTTTATGATATTGTAGGCATTATGGATCAAGTCCCTTAACCTTAAGGAAAAGCAATTCTGGATTTGAAATCACAAACATGTAAATCATAGTACGAATAAAATCGTAAAATGATTATATTCACTTACTAGCTGCTGAGGCAGAATCTCTTGAAACAATAAATACAATTTTCGGTCACGAATATAAAATTAATGATATCAACGTTTTATCAAGTGTCTGTAACGGGTGTAAGCCAAGCGATCAAACAATCCAAAATGCACAGCGTTTGTATACCTGTGTAAAATGTATTGCTGCACATAACTCTTGGTCCATCGCTATCAAACTCACATGAGCACCATTGATAATTTGTCTCGCTCCTAGACAAGGCGTAACAAAGACACTTTTTTGCAGAAGATCTGTCTATTTCATTCAAAAGCGTGTCTGAAAACAATAAATGCATTTATTTCATTTAGAATGGAACTAGCGTATCGATGATATGGCTCAATATTGTTAAAACGTGTTAAAGAGATTTTGTAAGTGTTAAAGTCACCAGAGCACCGTTTGGGCATTATCATGCGGAAAAATCTAAACTATCACTAAAAGTCTAAATAACTGCGTAAAAGAGCATAAACAATAAGTACCATGTGCTAGTTTTGAAGAAAAATGTGCACAAACCAGGACATTTCCAATAATATGAGGGGGAATCATTTTCTTGTACACGGGCACAAGAGGGATTTACCTCATATTACATTCATTTTTCCATCTGTTAAAATATGTAGTCAAATTGTTTTTAGTGTCAGCACATATCTTTGCTAAGGCTCTTACCTAAATCATATTTTAAGATAAGAACTTTTCAACCTAGTTTTCTGTGCTCTAGCTCCTTTAAACATTCAACAAAACTCAGCCACTAATTTCGCGTTTATTCAACAAAAATCAGTTTTAAATCAAGACATTGTATTTCATAAGCGACACATCTATTGCAGATGTATATTTAGATAACGAGGACCTGTGGGTTTTGAATGCCTTAAATGGTTGGGGGAAATCATTCACACACAAATGTAAGTATTTATTCTAATACTTTAATTATGTATTTTGCTTATTGACCTCAGTCGCAGTATATAGGTGTATATAGAAAACCTGTCGCCGTATCCACCGCATAGGTAAGTTAAATCTGTAGGATCGATTTTTGGGCATGTATGTTTTCCACCAGAAATATTATCAGCACATACACACTGCACAGCATTTCGTGACTAAAAATAAAATATTCGTTCAAAAACGTACAAAGATAATATATAATACAACATATTTAATACACCCATTAAGTTGTTTTGATACCAGAGTTTAGATTTTCGATAAAAACACTTGACGTATTTTGATGAGTAGGCTTCTTATGTTTAGAAAGAGTAACCTTGTTATATGAAAACTAAATGTAAATTAGATTTATTACACGAGTAGTATACAGTCCGTTCCATAAATAATTAAATTACGATATTTATTGAAATTTCTGTTTCTGTTTGAGCAACAATTACTTACGTCTTGTCCAATCGACCCAGAATAATTAAAACTCTAAGGTTCATTTTAACCTTAAAGTACGCAACAACCCAAAAAGTATCATGTAACATCCTATCAAGATTGGTTGAACTTCGTGGGGTTGTAGGGTCAAAGAGGTACAACGATAAACATGTTAAGCTTTGTAAACTATTGCCATTGGTGAAACAATTATGAAAGTTTAAATATGTGAACATTTGACCGACATGACTGATCGATTACGGCATTAAGATCGCTTTCCAAATATGTTAATGGATTAAATTCTGATTTTTATGTAGTAATAGGAGGAAATACATGTTTCCGCTATGTGTTTACATATACTTAACACACGGTTTATTTATTATTGCAAAGATATCAAGTTAAGAATTTAATTTAGCTAAGTAAATATCCTTTTTCCATCTCTCTTATATGGCTAACCTGTTCGCTGACGCCACTAGCCTACTATGGCCACCAATGTGTCACATCTTCAAACCATCATAATTTCAGTCTTTATGAACCGATTTTTAAAATTAATTCACATATGCAAATAGTTTACCAGTTTCAACATATTACCTGTGTATCTGTTTGACTCTACAACCCCTTTAAGTTTATAGCCGAAAGGTTTTAATTTTTAATATGACATAGACTTGCATCTTACTGACCCGCAAGCAATCCCAAATTGGATTATATTGTAAGTAATCGTAACCTAGCCCTATATACAATATAAAGGTATGTTCCCACGTTAGACTGGCACTTCTTAATTCGCGTTAGTAATTGCCATCTAAAGCAGTAGTAACTGGCTGGAAGTTTGATTTGGAAACAGTGACATTTACCTAAACAAGCTGATTTGGAATTTCGTGTAATGTAAGGGTCGGTTAATCGAGACTTGGGATGCAGCATCTTTGGCGAGTGTTTTACAAGCTTAAATAACGATAAAATTTCCTTTTCAAAGGAATAGCTTGCCATGTTGTGAAGATGTGAATACATTCCGCTAAAAATAGCATTACATCATCATAATTGGAACAACTCGGCCATTACCGTAATAGCAAATGTTCGGTAGTTTACGTAATAATATCGGAATCGCCCGAAACTCGACTGGTTCCCATCTCCATTCGGGCAATTAGCATGCATAAAATAGAAAACCGGGAAATTTAAAGCCGGGAATACCTTTCCAAAACAATACTGGCGTGTACACCTTTTTTTCTTATTCGAAAAAAGAACGCATTATTGATATTAGTACACTACAATCACCGAACGCTACATACATCATGATTCTAAATAGTTATTTCTATTTTCATTCTTAACGTACTACTTACGTAACTTCTCCTAACACCAAATGTCGTGCAGTTGCTTGCGAGCATACAATAGCTACTATCATTAACAGTATGTACAGCTCGTCCGTTAATGTTGATATAGCTACATCCTGAAAAGATAACTAGATCATGTATATACTGTATATTACACTTGACACCACCATACTATTAAAACTTGTTGCGCTCGTTAACGTTTTAAAGTATTCAAGTTAAATTTCGCTTCTCTTTAAGAAAATTAAAAAATCACACGCTTTTTCGCAAAAAATAAAACGCGTGAACTAAATTATTGCATAATAATCTTATGGACAAATACTAGAAATATGTTGGTGAAAGGGCAACATTGTAGAACCAGCAGCATGATGACTGTTGGTGTTTCCTGGATAAATATAATATTTTAACATTTTTTATTTTTAACCTCTATGCCTGCCAACAAATGTTGATGTGTACATGTGAGACACTCTTCATATCATTAATGTTAACATATTTTGTCGAATTATTTCAAAATAAATCAATCAATCCATAGCGAGGTTAAAGACCGGACAAACATCATATTGACCATTTTTGACCTTTAACTTCTGCATATGACCATGTTTATGATTTCGATAAGATTCTCATAAAGTGAAACATAATATCGACACACATGTATTAAGACCTTTGAACAGTAAGTTTGACCACACTTTGTATGGTTATATTATAAATGTGTTTCTTCATCGCGACACTCCGACTCATCAATGTTAACATTTGTGTTAAATTATTTTTAAATCCATATAGTTATGGTGAGTTAAGGGTTCAGACAAACAACAGATAGACCAAATTCAATTTGGATGTTTAACCATTGATACTGGACGCACCTTTTATGCTATAACTGTGAATCCCCCGCGTGACTCTGTCTTGTCAATGTTACCTTTTTGTGAGAATTATTTTTACAATCTATCTATTCATGGTGAAGTTAGAATCCAGACAAACAATGTTTTTAGCAAATTTGACACTTGACCTTTAAGCATGATAACACATATTGAGTTTTTCAAATGATGTAGGAGCATCACACCGACACACCGCCTCATCAGTATCAACATCTGACAACCTATTATAAAGTTACTTTTGGCACAAGCCAAATCAGGTAGCACAAACGCACGGACAGACACAAACACGGTGTACCAAAAGTAACGTCTCTATCGAGATCATCGCAAACGTACTTGACAAATGTTTCATCAATGTCGTTTTATGTTTATGTTTCTATAAAACGGTAATAAAACAACGTATAGTTTAAAGTAAATAAGTAACATTCAACGAACACATATGACGAATAACGATCAAAAATTATCATTTAGGCAATTACGACCGAATTACTGTACTGGTTAATTGTATCAATTAAATATGACTGCACATTTTATCTTAATTAATTTATTTAATGTTAGGGTACACGTTTTTCCACTGTGACTAACATTTTATTTAGGTATATTTTAGAACATAACGATTCTACTGGAACATATTATATTATATATAAAACAATTATGCGAAAAGACCTTAATAGTAAATAAACATCGTCGACTTACCAATGTATGATAATGTAATCAACTGTTTAACGTAGCCGATCCAAACCGTGTCTGAATTGGTAATTTCAATTGACATGTTCAGAGATGCCCCTTCTTTTGAAATTATCAGAGGAGGTGACGCCAACGTGCAGTTCGCCTGTCCCCATTTGGCGCTTGATTCTGTGACTACGTAATCATTGGCTGCAAGAAATAGACAACCGGAATGGATAAACAAAGGTAGAAGAAATGCTTGATTATCTCTTTAAATTGCAAAGCTTTAAATCTCTTCAATAAAAAGATAAAACCGCCACATTCGTTATAGCCTATTTCACACAGATCACACGACTAACACGGTTGGCCACCCTTGTAAACCGTACATACAAACGAACTAACAGTGTCCTAATCCAGTTACACTCGGGCTCCGTGAAAGCCGTGTATGACTATTAAAAAACTTGTATAAACCTGATACGGATGTCATGTCCGTGTATAACTGTATAAACGGTCGTACAAAACCCCGAGAGAACGCTTGAGACGTAAGAGACCGTATATAAAATCGTACAGAAGTCCACTAAAGTAGTGTGCACATACGTTTTCAAACAATCGTCATACGACCAATTCAATTTAAGTACGAATCATAAATGGTCAAGTACGGGTATACACGTGTTTTGTGTTGTTCTGTGTGTTGGTTTTGTACGGGCCATTTTTTCATGGTGCTCTTAAACTTAACTAATATCTACATTGTTTACAAAATTCTTGCTTTGAAAATCTCTTCAATTGATTTTATCATGATTTCTAATTCTACTATTCTTTCACCTGTTGCATCGGTCACTGTTTTTAGAACTATAATATTGGTGTTTCTTCGTTGAAAGTTCGAACAGTTATGCATCGATTTAAATCAAAACAAACACGGATGTGTAAATGTGTGGGTCGTGGACGTAAACCCTGTGAATGTCCAGTAATTAAAGTAGAAGTCGTGTATAATCGTACAAGACCGTATTAGAACCGTTTAACAATCTCATGTAAATCGGGTTTAAACCGTGACAAACCTTGCTTGAATGAGTATATTCGTGCTTAAGGGAAGATACAAAGCTAAACTCCCACATCAGCTCCAAATATTCCGTTTGTCATGTTTAAAAACTAGCAATGAATGATATTGAAATGAAATAAGTAAAATAGTGTTGTTATGTCAAAGGTACAAAGATTTGAACGAACATTGATTTGTCTTTTTTGGACAAACTATTGATGTTTCACTTATACAATCCTACAATAACCTTCTTTGGTGCATGGAGTTTAGTAATAAAACATAACATTCATTGTTTATTAACCATTAATTAGCCAAAACAATTGACTTCACGCGGGTCAGCTGAACTCCAAATGTAATAGAAACATACCTTTCACACTTTAAACTCCATGCACCAACGAAAGTAATATAAGAGTTTTATAAGTGAAACATCAATAGTTTGTCCAAAAAAAGACAAATCAAATTTGATTCAAACCTTTGTTTACGTCCCAACTTTCTAACCGTTTCTGTTTTGGACAAACTATTAATGTTTCACCTGTAAAACTCTAAAATTATCTTTGTTGGTTGAAAGCATGGTCGGAGCCCAATACTCATATCAGTCAACCCGTGTATAAACGAGTATATCGTATGGGAATCGTGTGCCCAACTGTGTTCTGTGTGAGACAGGCTTTCATAAGCGGCACCATTGCGTTTTAACGTAAAAACAACCAAGAGTGATTTAAAAAAGTCAATTAGGCTTTTGTAAATAAATAAATGAAAGTTTATTTACCTGAAATAGCTAATAAAGCATGACTAAAAATCCACACATGTAAGACACATCTCACGCTAATTTGTCCCATGGCTTGTTACACCGTTTCAATACAGTACTGTTAAAATCTATAGCATAAATAAGAAAATTAAAAATCTTTTCATCGGTAAGTAGTATCTACAACCTTTATATGATCAATGTTTCGGGATATTGTTAAAGCTTGACTATAAACACTTTGTGACACGTTTGGGTAAACACGGAAGTCGATTTTACTTTCTCACCCTCATCTAAATTAATACGCCTATTTACGTGCAGTTTTGCATCCCGTTCAGGGTTTAATAGGCGGATTACGACAATAAAACTTATTTACAATGTATTGTTATTCTTCTTTCTACACGTACAGTAAACACACCTTTCTAACCTGAAAGTGTTGTGCAGACCAACACACGCATTATTTAAAGTTTGGCTGAAAATAAAAGTATAAAAAGTTTTTTTAAAAACATATGCCGCAAATGCATATATAGCAAGAAATAGCATGCTGAAAACGTTTTTTGGTCGTATAGGTAAGGCAACGCCATAAACATGTTTACATTTTACATACAGAAAGTCTTTATACGAAGTCATTCATAAAGTTCCAAAATTTGGGGCTATAACTTTTCTAAAAATCAAGATATTCCTTCAAAACTTTGCAATAAATTGTATTTTTGTATTACTGATTAATGTTAAAAAGTTCACTCATTCATCTTTTATAGTTTCATTTTTATGCAAATTAATGTTAATGCACAAATATCATTACGGAGCAGTTTGAAATCACTCACTTAGCATTTAATAGTATTCAAAGATAAACATTGAGTTTTTGAATAATTTGATGTTCAAGATACTATAAGGAGCTAGAGCACAGAAAAATGGGTTGAAAAGCACTTATCTTAAAATATGATTTAGGTAAGAGTCTTAGCAAAGAAATGTGATGTAAAATGGCTGACACTAAAGAAAAAAAATGACAACATATTTTAAAAGATGAAAAATGGATGTAATATGAGGTAAATCCTTCTTGTGTCCGTGGACAAGAAAATGATTTCCCCTCATAATGAATGGTATATTGGAAATGCCCTGGTTTGTACACATTTTTCTTCAAAACTAGCACATGGTACCTATTGTTTATGCCCTGTTACGCAGTTATTTAGAATTTTAGGGATAGTTTAGATTTTTTCCCATGTTAATGCCCAAACCGTGCTCTGGTGACTTTAAACACGACTGGTGATGCACAAAGCTTTTGATATAAAACGTGCAAACGTTTAAATCAATGTGATTGCATACAAGAAAGAAAATGAATATGAAAGCATTCACGCCAGCTGTTTTTAACGCAAATTGAGCATGAAAGTCAAAGATTACAGAGCATATCTCGGCTATGTGAATGTTCCAAGCCATGTTGTGTGTTTTAAAAAGTATTTTTTTGTTGGAAAACATGATTTTCACATTCAAGCTATAGTTATTTATAAATGTTTAGTTGTTCAACACATTGAAAAGTTATCATAGTGATCTTTTTAAAGAGGTTAACAACAATCATAAGTTTAACTCAATGATAAGTGTGTGCATTATACATATTTGTCAAAAATAAAAATATCCAAGTTGGATGAAAAAATAATACGGTTTTTATATAAAACGTACAGTAAATAGTTTTCATTAACAAATGAAGCAGTTCAGTTGTTTGATGGATAAATGATACGCAATTTACTTAAACAAAGTTGGCATCTTTTATCATTTAATTCTATGTAACGTCTAAATGAGGTGATAAACTGCACCGTGCAGTATCAACGCAATGTTTATAAAATGCAATATAATAAGTAACTATAACTATATTTACTGATATTTCACATACTTATTTGACACATGTAATGTTATCATTAATGTAAATATCAGAAACGTAGGTGTAAAAATGTTAGCGTTAGAGCCCCAGTCCTGAAACTTTATGAAAGACCCTCCTAAATAAAGACCCCAATTTACGATTATTTACACAAAGCTGCGGCACTTGCTTTTATTTTAAAACTGTCATACTGTAATGAATTAAAACAAATATATGTGCGAACCATTCAATAAAAAAACTTAAAAGGTTAAATTGCTAAAAACTGGAACTTTTTATTGACATGCTCTGCAATTAAATTGTGAACCAAACGTTTTTAAAATTTAGCCAAAATGCCTCATTATACCTACCTTTCTGATCACGTTTTCGTTCCTGTTAACTAAGTTTGAAATGTAAACTGTTGTTAAAACACTTTCGCCATTAAAGTAATGGCTTTTTGCATTTGTAGCGTATTACCATGTATATTTCCAGGACAGTAAACTACATGTACCTGTCGTCAGCAGCAAAGCAAGCCATCTCCCAATGTGAATTGCCTATCATAAATTCAGGTCACGGTGCAGTTCAATGTATTAAAATATAGGCCAGAGTGAGAAGTCATTGTACCGAAAAACTATATCCATTTTAGAAAGAATATCACTTTATATCCATTTCAAAAGTACCGGTACTTTAATACCATAATAGGTAGTTTGATTGTAGTGCTATCTTGAGTATCTCTTCATAAATGAAAACTGTGTAAGCGTTAGAAATGATATAAATTTTACGATTTAAAAGGGACTCCACTAAGGTCTGGTTGTATAACACACTTAAAAGAGAACATTTTCGAAAACCTATTTGTTCTTGTTGTCGACGTGTGTAGGGCATAACAGTCTTGTGGTACCTCAATATGTTTATTATCGGTTGGCAAATTATTTAAAACTTAACATAAAAATTAAAAATCTAACATATAGTTTTTTCTGAATGTCTGTTGCGTCTTAGTGGTCTACGCGTTTTTGTGTTGTTCTGTGTATTTTGTCATGGTGCCCTTAAACTTGACATGTCTACATTTTTTACACCATTCTTTTTTTGAACCTCTCTTCAATTTATATTGTAATATATCTGTTGATCTCAGAAAATCGTTAGTACATTCCAATTTTAAACCTAGTTGCCAAATTGATAGAGGACATATTAAGGTACCATACACAAGTTTTATACCCTAAATACGTTGGTAACAAGAAAATGTAGGCTTTCAAAGAAAAATGTTCAAGTGTGTTACACGACTAGACTTTAGTGGAGTCCCTTAAATACATTTGTAATGACTTTCCTCTTCTTTAACTTAAAACATTTTAGTCTGTACACCAGATGTAGTGTCTGGTTTATTTGTGTACTCTACCTAAACTTCTTCAAAAATTTAATGTTACAAATCATTGTTTGCCTATACTGGTATTGACTATTTGGTAATGCTGTTTCAGACCATGCAAAGAGACATAACCTTTGGAGTGGTTGTAATATGACCACAGCATAATTAACGCCAATAAAGTGTTTTTTACCGAAAGAAAGGTATATTCTTTGTACCGATATGCGTACAGTCATCGCTGGCTGTTCCATGGGGCTAACTTAACTTTCGTTTGGAGAATCGTCTAAATATTTAATAAAACTAAAGGATTTACCGAATAGTGTTTAAGTTAAATGTTTATATGTTTACTCTTGTTCTGCGTGATTTTGTTGTTTTGGATGCTATTTGTGTTGACTGCTTTGTCATGGTGTATTAAATCTGTACCCTGTCCACGTTGTATGCAACATTTTGTCTTTGTACATTTCTTTAAATCGATATTACCAATATTTTTTTCTGAGCGATGTTTAAAAAAAATCATGTTCTGAAATTTGACTTCTTTTAATATATTATAAAATATACCAATAACCTGACTCACTGATAAATTTAGGTCATGTATAGCTATACATTTCGTTGTAGTAATTAATAAACAATACAAATAAGCATTACTATTTCCTAAAGACGCGAATACGATGTGAAAACCATTATTAGTTTACTAGTCATTTTTTATAGTTTTACAAGTAATAGCCTTTATTTCTTCAATAGACTGACTGTTTCCTTACATAAGACAGCTCTGAAAGTCAGCTCAACCACACATAACAGTTTGTCTAGTATTAAGTATTACAGAGGACGTTTTCCGTCACTGGTGGTACTCGAAGCCCTTACTCTCGAATGACGACTTTGGTGCTCTTTCGACTAAGATAAATCTTTTATTTTGAATAAACCATGGCAATTAAAAGTACATAACTAAACATAGCACAATTTTAATGTGTTTCTGTACAAAATGAA
>Ga0224511_10001799_pt1 | contig 13561 bp, 5 predicted proteins | sample SF_May12_sed_USG_2_FD_169988 | JGI IMG/M metagenome (GOLD analysis project Ga0224511, IMG submission 169988) | Sediment microbial communities from San Francisco Bay, California, United States - SF_May12_sed_USGS_8_1 | ecosystem: Environmental > Aquatic > Marine > Sediment | place: USA...
TAATCAACTGCTCTAGTTTCTAGGAAGTTCTTGAGCGAGTTTTGAGTTTTCTGTGTTTTTATTTCCAGTTTGAATGCATATTTATATACAATATTTCACAAGTCAAATAACATTTGTTCGTAATGATTGATGATGTCAATATATACAACAGCATAAGAGCATAAGAGCGAGTTTTGTACATTATTGTCCACATAAGCGTTAGTGAATGTTTATGCAGCCTCACATTTTTTAATTGCTTTGACGTCTTATTTATATGACCATTTTGCTTTTTTGTCTAATTGCGATTTGAGATGTATGTTCATGAACGTAATTTTTCAGTAGCCCCGTACGTGTGATATATTATGTTTTCTCTTTTTGGGAAGCTCTTCTAGAGATCTTGCTTGACTGTATGTCGAACTTGCATCTGCGAATAGCATTGCCTTCCTTGATAATCGGGCTTTATCTGTTTAATAAAATATTGCGATTTTCAGGTTTATTTAAAGCATTATTAAAAGCAATACTTTCTAGATGCGAGTCTTAGTGGTAACAGTCATGTTGTCGCCCTGGTTAATGTAAACCAATCTTAACCGTCGTGTAAAGTTGAAAACAATATAGGAAGAACTATAAAGACAGGCGAGAAAGTAAGGTACTGCTTTATCGAGGAATACACGATGCCATCGAAAACCTTACCGTGGGAGAACACATGACCTTCAACGTAGATACCATAACTTTAACATACTTTATAAATGCGCCAAAAATTGCAAATTATGTTTAAACACTTTGACATATTTTAACATAAAGGGGAATAAGCTAAAAACTTAAACCAGTACTGTCTCCTTTTGTATATTGAAACATATTTTGATCGTCTGCAGTGCACATGCTAATCGATAAGAAGCTTTATTGCGCGTCTGGCGGCCTATGAAGTATTCGACCTCAATATTGTAAACAAAGAATTGTCACGTCAAGGCCGAACAAATAACAAGTTGAAATCGTATATGTTCTGTTTGCATGCTGGAAGCGAAATACACATTTCAAGTAAGTTTTTTTCTCTGGATAGTCCAGAAAAAAATGGATCTGTATACAAGGTAAAATAATAAGAAACTTGTAGTATTCATTTTTGGTGATTCCAACAACATGTTGTATATATGTTTTAAAAACTTTTAAAGCTTCACAACTCTATTCTGATCAACAGATACATCACAATTTTTAAATTGCCAAATGATATTTAGAGATATTTTTCGGTATCACAAGAGAGGTTTTAATGTCTGTAAATGTTGGCAACAAGAAAACATAGTATTCCAAAATGTTGTTGTTTTGTTTGTGTCACCCCACATTTGACAAGTAACAGATTGTGTCAAAACATTTTACGGCTTTCCAAAAGTACAGACAGGAGTGTTGCTATGCATCAAAATACTTAAAACCGTACATAACAGTCACGCATGTAAAATGCGAGACTTAAAAGTTAACCTTTATTTTGAGTGACAATCAATACACGTAAAGCTTTAATATGTGCTTGTTTACGTACCTCGGTCTTGTTGAAAAAATTCTATTCCGTTGTTTATATAAACGTTAACTAATGGTTTTCTCTAGAGAAATGTAATTACTAACGAGGAAAATCTAAAAGAAATTGCAATGGTGTGATTGATGTATTTGAAGCTATGCTGAACAATTACACTGAATTTGATTAAACATAATATACAAAATAGCATTTTTAGAGGAATACCCCGACTACATTTTTAAAAATAACATTTAGTTAAATTCATTCTTGTTTGAGTTCCAATTTAATTCATCTAACAACTCAAAGACATTACTTATAGGTCCTTATATAGCTTTAAATTTTAAGAATACTACACAGGTATACTGCGACTTGAAAATAAAAAAAAATATGTGCGAATAAAGCATGGTGGAGGTGTCAGGTCTAAACGGCCAATTGATAGATAAATGAAGTATATAGATGTTAATTTCAAGTACATTGTATCACTTACAGATTTCAACTACACGATCGTGTAATTGTGCAAAACTATGATTTTGTGTTAAATGTGCACACATATCAAATGAAAGTATACTAACATAATCTTATATTAATACAAGCTATTTCTGCAATTACTTTTCTTATCGTGTATGGTCATTGCAATTACCCCTTCTATACATACTTTAAAGTCGTAAGAACTTACGTAAAAAAATGTTAAACCCAATCAATATCCCTTTGTCAAAGTCCAGATCGTATTGAAACTTGAGACAATGAGACGTAAAATATACCCGTTGTAATGGGTATTAAAACATTGTAAAGATAGAGGGCATACAAGCTAATCAAGTGTTAAGGGTAAACTTAACACTCAAAATTAAGATTTCTTTCACCAATTGTGGGAGACACCAGTGCAGGTATTGATATAGTGATGCCAAATGTGTGAAAAAACGATTTTCAGAAACATTGAATATACGAGGTTTTGGTCCCCCATCGACGATATATTAGAAGGCAGGTAAACTATGGGACACATAGATTACCATGTTTGGTTTTCAATTTGGAATTCACATAATCTTCATGTGTTTTAAAAACATTTGGATACCATAATACAGGCCACTATTAGTTGTTTTATAGAGTTTTGAATGTCTACACAGTTTGTAAACTATACAAAAAAAACGTTTTTTAATGCGGCTTCATATACGATATATTGATGGACAGGCCCTATATGTGCAAATACACGGGTCGAAAGATCCACTAAACGGTGACTACATATAAACAAGAGATATGTAGCAGAATGGGCAACAAAATCTGGCCCGTAGATTCTGGGTGTTTTCTACACAAACCTACAAATATTGACAAATTTTGACCTTTGACCTCGATATTTGCCTACAACTACTAAAACATCAATGTGATTTTTCTTTGCGACACTCAGTGTCCTCGACAGAGTTTGCCAATTTATTTATAAATATCAGTTTATGTCGAGATTAGAGACCGGACCAACATATTTTGACCTTTGACCTATATGTTTATGAACAAACTTTTATTGTTTGAATTAGATATTTCCGCATTATACTCGGACTCATCAAAGGAAACATGTGACATTTTTTAAATTAATTTCTGGACAACATAATCCTAACATAGTTTGACCTTTGACCTCTTAGTTTGACCAAAAAATTGTATGAATAATAATGATTCATTTTCGCAACACTTCGTCTCATCAATGTAAATATTTAAAACTATTTAAAATCCATACCTCCATAGCTAAGTGAAAGTATGGACAACATTTAGTTTGACCAATTTTGACAATTGACCTCTAAGTATGACCACACCTTTATGAAATAAACACAACGTTCGTCTCATCAAGGTAAACAGGTGTGCCTAATTATTTTTACATCCATCAATGTCTTGTTATGTAAAAGTTCGTTCAAACACACATTTAAAGTTTTATTTTATTTCCATCATTGTCCCCTAAGTCTGACTACACATTTTAAGGTATAAATATGACTTTTCTATGCGACGCTTAGTTACCTTTATGTTACGATTTGTGCCAAATTATTTTACAATTCAGCTATAAATGGTGAAGTAAGTCCTGACGTTCACTTATTTAAACAAGTTTGAACTTTAAATTACAAGATCGGCCACACTTGTTTAGTTATCAAAATGATTGTATGTGCAGCACCCCGTCTTCTAATGGTCAATTTCACATCTCTTAAGACATTCCGCCTTATTAATGTTAACAAATTTTACCAAGATAAATTACAATATGTCAACAATTTATAAAGGCCTGGACATGAAAAGTCCGGACGCACGGACGGAGTCACGAACACCGAACAAAACAGTGACTGCTATATCGACCTTACCGCAAGCAGGCTTTTAATTGCATGAAATGATTACAATCCTGGATAAATAATGTTACAAGAAAGTGACTATAAACAGCCGTGCTAACAATTGAAGTGTATGAAAATGACAGCGCATACTCATTTAAAATGACATCAGTAAACCCAGCGTGTGTTTGCTTTGCATTCCATACTTTTGTTCTCACTTGAACTGTGTAGTAATTATGCTAAATGTCTTCAGAAAAATAGGTAAAAAAATCAATCAAACTGTTCTTTGTTATTATAAAATTGGCCTTAAAACTTGCTAGAGAACGAGAACCTACTGAATTCTTTTTTCAAATTCCATGTTTTCAAAGCAAACCTTTATCTGCAGACATCAAAAAGCAAACCGATTGCCAACAGATGAATAAACAAAAGGCCTTAAAGGTAGTTTAACAAAGGCTACACTACATAAGTAATATCTTTGTCAAAGCAGAAGTATTGAGTATCATGTATTTTACAAAAGTGCAAAACACAAAAGGAAGAAGAAAATATAACCACAAAATCAAAGAAGTAGAAGCGCAATCTACAGTTTAAACTCAAAAACATGGTAAAACATCATGCCTTTGTAATCATTGTACATGTAGAAAACATTGAAAAAAGCGGGGTAACAAATGTTTGGAGATACGATTGTACGGGATGGTAAATTGACGGGGAAACGACTGCCCTTCCCCTGCAAAAGTCGTGCGGGAACGAATGTCTAGGGGAACGATTGTCCGTATACCTTAATTATTTATGCAGATTAAGTAAATTAATTGTGCGCCTTTAAACAGGCAACACATGATTAACATTGTTTGCAACCATAAATAATCAACCAATCACAGTTCTTGTAAATGTGTCACCTTGTTTTAATCACTCAGCAATTAAATATAACTATGCATTATTCAATAAGAATGTTCATAAAATGATGCACCTTTCAGATCAGAGGTCAGGGATGCATTCGTCAGGTCCTCTTACTGATCAACTCTAAAATATAATATTAAAAAAAAACAACAGAGAAACATGGATGAACTCATATTATCCGAAGGCCAACTGATAAACAACGACTTTGTTGTTGATTATCATGGAAAGGCTGTCCGGAATAACGCACAATTCAAAGTAGAAGTGCAGAACGTGCAAGACGTATTAAACAAGATGAAGGAAAAAGGATATGATAGAAAACTTATTAATCAACTTATGGCGGCACTGAACAAATTAGTGAAGAAAAAGTCGAAAGAAAGAATACAACAATTGTTGGAATACGAACTTGCTTCATTGGAACTTCGTTTAATCGAGTACGATGTTGAACCCACACCCGTACATCTAGGTAAACAACAATTGTTGGAATACGAACTTGCTTCATTGGAACTTCGATTAATCGAGTACGATGATGAACATACGCCCTCATATCTAGGTAACACGTTTTATTTTATTTCATTCATGAGCTGTAATAAGATGTTAAAAAAGGCTATGTCTGTGTCTTTTGACCAGAATTGTTTACATTTTACCATACTTCCGTACATTTGAGACACTGCCGAATATAGTTATCCATTCATGTTTAAAAATACAGTAAAACGAATTTGTTAAAAAAAGTGTTACTCGCAGATTTGTTTATTTATGTTTTGACCCATAACGTTGATACAGTTAAAAAGCTTGACTGCAATTGATGCCTTCAGTTGTCTCGGTGGTCAAGGGGTAATGCATCATACTGCACACTTTGTAATCCATTATTAGGGTATCAAGATACATGCATATCATCTTTAAAATGTACTTCAGCATCCGATATTTGTTGATATGCTAAGAGATTATATTTTAATCTATATATTGTTTTTTATCAAAATGTTTTACATGGTTTCAGAGTTAAAAAACGAACTTAACAAACGGGGCCGAGAAATTGAGCGTTTAAATCGGAAGGTTTTGAAGGAAAAGCGTAAACGAATAGAATCTGATTTAGCACATGCTCAACAGGTACTAGTACCAGTTGGAAGTATTCTGAATTATAATTTATAGGACTTGTTTTAAAATCAATCAAATGGTTTCTATTTCCAAATTTAGATTTTTTACTTCATGTATTTCTCCCAATACAGACAGCCAGACGTTTTGACGCAACAGCGGACGGTGCTTGTGGGGATAATTTACCGGGTAACGTATTCTGAATCATTCTGTCAGTTTGTGGTTTAACAAAGTTGATTTTCTTATCGACAAAAATATGTTTTAAATGAAAGCAAAAAAGGAAATTCAGTGTTTCTGATATACACAAATGTTTACTCAATGTTTTGACCTAGATTTTGACACTTAATGTATATGTACCTGTCGTGCAATTTCTGCCACATTTTGCAGTTTGTTTGGTAGAATAAAATAAATGAACAACATTTGCAATGCAATTTAAGTGACATAAATTTGGTTGATTCTGTAACATTTTATGTCACTTTTGTTGTAATGTGTTTCACAAACATTCGTAATTGGCCTTAGAAACGACCTCTTAAATCTATGAAATCTGTACTTTAACCTGCAATTGAACACAAATATTTCGGCCACTGTGAAAACACCAAATGGGATATTTGTATTTATCTATTTTTAGATTACTCTCTCGATAAAGACACATACATGTATAACCTGTTACTGGAGTTTTCCTGGAATGTATATCACGAAATAGTGTCAAAACGTGGTCAAATCATGCACTAAGGTTTGTCACAATTGTGGTTCTTCTGTTTAACCTTATTAACATATAATATTGTGCAGGTCCGTCTTGGTCTAAAGAATGGGCCAGTGCCGAAATCGACAGTCTACACAATAAACTCGAAATATCTAAACGCAAAGTCTTACACCAAGAAAAGATAATCACTGAAAAAGAGAACATATTGCGTACATTGAAAGATGAGCACGAAGGTCTCAAAATAAAACTACTTTGTGCTAATGAACAAACAGATAAAGACCAAGCTTCGATTAAAAAGCTCAAAAAAGAGAAAAGTTCCTTGGAAATCAAATTAAAGTACGCCGAAGATGAGTTGCAAGTTGAGAGGGCGATATTGCAAGATTCTTTGAAACAGTATGTAAACAATGTTACCCTTTTAAAAGAGAAGATGGGAAATGTGCATATTGAAAGAACACGACAATTAAGACAAGAACTTCAAGAGAAGGACAATGAAATTGAGCGCTTAACACGGATGGTGTCAGAGCAAAGGAGTGAATTGAATGCATCAGGATATTTGCATACTGAATGCATACAAATTCAGCAACAATTAAGACAAGAACTTATCGAGAAGGACAGAGAAATTGAGCGTTTAAAACGGATAATTGCAAAGGTAGGTTTTTTAGTTTGGTCGACGTGCAAATAAGGCGCACAGCAAATGCATTTAAAGGAAACAGCATGTTGCACAAAACTGAGTCTTATTCTATTCTAAATTCATTTTTATGTCATTTTCTAACAATGACTTTGTAAAACGCAATTTAAGTTCGTTACACTTAAAGCTATAACCATATGACATGTGTGACGCAGCTATCACATAAGCGCTGAGAATGTGTTGCTTGTGAACTGTTTCGACTCTTTGTATACTTTCAATAAAATGGATTTTTTTCGTCATAAATATTTGCCGCTCGATCCTAAAAAATAGATTTCCAGGACAACTAGATAATTGAGCATGCCAAAAACGCATCTATGAATTATTTCTAGCATGTTTTTCACGGAAATAACACAGTATTACAACGGTAACTTTGCAATATGTTAAAATCGCAAAAGTCGGCTCTTTAATAGCTCTGATCGATGATTACAAACACACGCATACAAGTTATCCACATGTTTACATTTAGCAAAAACATGAGTATTAATTGCAACTTGTTTGTATTGTAATAACTTTTATTTCTTAACTTTGATAATATTACGTTATGGACGGTTACACTTTACAAAAAGCGGTGCGCGGCTAGCAATTCATGCAAAAAATGTCCGCGATTGTAAATCGTGTATTCAAACAAAACTTACTGACTACTGTATGGACTCGCGCAAGTCCTTTTTGGCCTTCATTACAGACACATGATTGAAAATAATTTTAGCGAATGAACGAACGTTGCTCTATTAGCTTAAATCGATTTTTTTAGTTGAAAACGATATTGTTTCCACGAATCAGTCACTTTTGAGATACAGGTAAGCTATTTACATGTAAATATAATTCGCTTTGATGGGCGGTAGGTGTGATTGGTGTATAAATGAAAATACATTACAATCACTTAATGTTAATACATCCAGAATTATTTAATTTTGATTATCAATCGAAAACTTGCTAATGATATTGTTGGCGTAACATTTTAAGTTGAATAAAGTCAGTAAGACTTCTATTATGGATCAAGAACATAGCGTTTACCTAAGTAAAGACAAATTGCGATAATGATAAAGTATATGAATATAACGTATCTTATTACTGGATTTTAAATGTTTGTTTGTTATTTTTAGGTACACAACGATTTCTAGCATTTTAAACCGTTCAAAAATTGATTAAACTGAAGTGAAAATTGCGCACATGCATTATGCATATATTTAGGGTAGGCTATTGAAATTTGATAGTGACGTAACGAAGGAAATATCACGTGAGCGTGTTGAAATAAAATGGTGCCCCCATGCATCACCGAAACTGCAGCGTGTTAAATCGATTTTATCTTAGTTGTTAAATAAAATAATGTTTGTTTTGCAAATCACTTTTAAGTAACCATAAGCAACACATCAAACCTTCATCAATTGTTTTACTTGCTGTTACCTTTAAATATGGCGATTCTAAACAGATAATCAGAACTCTTGATTATTATTAAGGTCGACATTTTAAAACGAATTAAAATGACTAACATTTTTAATTAAGTAATTATCCTGCATTTAATTTGTTGTACTTATTTTAGTCTGGAAACCAGACGGACGATTCTAGGCTACCATCGTGCGGTTTACCAGGTTGTACTATGCCTGAACATAACGGTATCTATACTTTGAAACGCCCCGCTTTTTTCTATATAATTGACAGTGATTTGTTGAAATCTGAACTAATCAGAGCATACTTTTCTATTTAAACTGTTTCATTTTCACCCCTTAAACTTGCTGACTAAATTTAAATAATTGATATGTTGGCTAAGTTCAAGTTCAAAATCTCTGACATTGACATATATGGCATCAATGTCTAATTCATAACTAGAGTATCTTCACGTCTTTTTATACAAGAGCTTCTTTTTAGCGAATGGTTTAGATTTTGTACTTTTGCATTTACTTTTGTTTTCTGCAATTGTTTGAGCCAAAAGCCGAAGAGTTGGTCTGTTTTGTAGGTACAACTTTCTGCACATGTTTGCACACTCACATTTTTCCATGTACCTGTTCTATATTTATTTATATTTTTGCGGCTTTACTGCACACATCTGAAGGTCCACGTTTTTACATACCATTTGCTTATAATTATGTTGGTGCCTCTTTTGAACGCCCCTGTGTCCACATACCTTTCGCTCATAGAAGCAGGTATAAGCCAGCGTTTTTTATGTTCTTTAAGCTTATATGATTGTGCTTTTTCTTAACGTCTACGTTTTCTTGTACCTTTCGCTTCTTTGTTCGCGCTTCTTCTGCATACAGCTATACGCTCATGTTTTTAGCTACTATTGTTTTATTCTATCACCTATTCCGCGATAGATTTTACTATTCTGTTTCGCAGGAAAACTGATTGATATTTTGGTCGACTTTAACAACACGATGTCTTTCTATCTTCTGGACAAAGGATGATTCTTTTGATGATGGCATTGCCGTTAAGCGAATGACTTTTACCGACCCACATCAAAAGAATCATCTTTTGCAAAGTACAGCAAGGTTTCAATACCTTCATACTTTTATTTGATGCCAAACAAAATGCTGCTAACAAATAATATTGATTTTTATCATACAAGGCAAAAAATGGAATCTGGCGGTACAGCACTGATATCAGCTTTTATTGACAAATAAGCACAGATGTACTTCCATACACAGTAAACAATTCTTATGGCATGAGAAAACAACATATTTAAAGAACAACAAATAGTTTTAGTGAGAGCTTCACTAAAAATTATATTTTCTTGATGTTTCCAATTAAAATATGTTAAAAAAATCGAATTGCTCCGGTAACTGTTTCCATGGTTGCAAAATGGCACCTCTAAGTGGCAAGAATAATGATATTATCAGTAACTTACTAGTTTTATGTTCAACACATATGCATTATATTTTTCTGAAAAAGAATTCATAAATATCAGTAAGAAAATAACAAAATAGCAACAAAAGTTGCCACTAGACATCCAATGCATAACCCATGAAGCAAAGCACCTAATAAGTAGATCTATATAATACCCCTGTTACACTTATACTCGTCCTCAGTACGACCTAAAAGTTCCAGCTGAACGGGCTTGAACGGCGTCAAAACGGAGTGGTCGTAGTAGCAACCTATTAAGATCTGTTTACAAACGTTATTGGACGAGTAAAGACGAGTTTGGTCGAGATGGCCTCTTAAAATTGTGAACCGACTCAAAAAAATTGAAAAGCCATCCCGTCCTGAAATAAGACGTAGTGCCATCGTACCGAAAACGAGATGGTCGTATTGTGAACGTAACTGCCGTACTGCGATCGTTCTAAGGACGTTCTGGGACGTAGTGCGATCGAGTTGATGTTAGAAGTACGATCTCGTAACGACCATGTCCGTTTCTAACTCGTTCTCTCGTCAGAAGACCGACTTTACTCGATCGCATAACGTTCTTAGTGCGTCCTTACTCAGTCTTATTCTGATAACATCAAAACAAAAAGTTCCTAACACGTTTCTACACAGTCCTAAGCGTTTGCTGCAGTACGTCCTCAGTACGCTATATCCGTGTTCAGTACGAGCTGTTGCGTTTGTATCCAGTCCTATCAACGACAATTCCGTTTGCAGCACGATCAAATCAGGAGGGTATAAATACGGGCCGTCCTCTCATAGGATCATAATTATAAGAGACACATGTGTAACATGGATAACGTTGCTATTGTGAATTTGTTGAATTTTGGATATATTCAGTTATTGGTGTAAATAGAACAGCACAATGTGCCATTGTGCTCTGTCTTATGTCCTTCTCGGACATCTGGCCCTCTGACTTAGAGTCTTCGGACGGTGGGTTTTGCGGTGGGGCATCATTTTCAGTAAAGGGTTGGGCGACAACAGTCTGTTCCTCAGTCTGTGTGGGTGGAGGAGCGGCGTTTTTACGTTTGCTTCTGTTCTTCCTTAGAGGCATACTTGGAGCCATGCTTGGGTATTTGTTACTGGTTTGAAGCGTCAAACTAGAATGAGGACTAGCTGAAACGTGCCGAGTTTTGATAGGTCGGACCAGGACGTGCGCGCAGTTACGATCTGAACGTATTGAGGACGGAATGAGAACGTACTTTGGTCGAGTTGAACGGTCTGTAAACGAGGTGGTCGAGTTATGGACAGGAGTGGACGTAATGGGAACGAATTAGAACTAGTAACGAAACGGACTTGAACTGACTGCAGTCGGACTAGAACTGTTTGAAAACGTTGTACAACGCCGTTTTATCCCGTTCTGAACGGTCTGCTGACGGTCTGAGGACGGAATAGTCGAGTCAATAACGGTATGTGAACTAGTTGTAATCGTATTCTAGCCATCGTTTGGCAAAATATGACCGTTTCAACCCGACCTCAACTCGTTTTATAAAATTTCGGGAACGTAGTACGAACGGGTAAGAACGGGCTCTAGTGTAACAGGGGTATTAGACAGTGTGGCAGATTTTGAAAAGTGATTAATGCTTGTCTTAAGGGATAAACTAAAGTAACCAACATTTATAATATAACTCTACTTCTAAGTGCATGCTTTCTACAACAAGTCCTTATATTTTACTTGTTCTTACATGCATTACGCAAGATGATATATTTTACCATGCTTGATTTCTTGTTTGCCAGGGGGAAGGGCTCCACGAAGAACTGATTCTGATGCCTGCAAAACTAGCTGAAGCCAGCGTTTTGTATCAAAATCAGGAGCAGTATTTATTGTTAGTGTGAACAAAATAAAATGACTAAAAAGCAAATTATATTTCAGAGTAAGATCAGTCAATGTCAGGATTATAATTTTATAAAACATCTTTATATGATGTATTGGATGTATGCTTATATATTTTAGTCAACTTATATATACAAATGTTATCATTTTTTGTTCAAATAGTTGTTCATTAAAAGAGCAACACACTTTTCTCATAGCAACTTTGGAAAGCAAAATGACAAATTTGAAACCTCTATGCATTGAGCAGTTGTTAGCCAAATATAAGGTCGATATAAAATATATAAATTAAAGAGGTGTTCAAATGATAGGAATATGAAAGGGAAGCATATCTTAGAAAAGGAGAAGAGGACAAAGGAATGCTAAGCACATTCCTTTTGCCTGTGAAAATCACCCAGGTCAGTGGCAGAAGGGCCTAGTTAAGATACAAATAAAAAATACAATTAGTCAATTTCGCATTGAAAGGAGACTTGCTGAACTCCCACCGAATTTCATTAATGCGGATTTTTAAAGGTGTGTATATGTTTAATAAGAGAATTAAATAGGTAAGTTATTACACTTTTGATATTTTTGTATCCAAAATATGTTCTTTAGTGCACCATTTATTGTGTTTTATTATAAAACTTTGTTAATGTTTGACTAAAATGCTGAGATATATGACATTCTCTAAATATACGATCACTTAATGTATCATGGCAGTTGCAGAAAATACAAATGATAATATTATTTTATTCCTTTTATGATATGTGTTTTTTTTATAAATTGCTTTTGTTACTATCATATTTTTCTTCCCATTATTTAACTTCTTTTCCATGTCCCTATTCACTGTGTCGCTAATGCGGGTGAATAAGGTAATACTAAGCGCGGTCGCATTTTTAGACGTAAAAGATCGTACCAGTACAGTAACTCAAAACAAGTTGGAAGAATAGTTTTTATGCCCCCGCCATTCAAAGAATGGTGGAGGGGCATGAGTGTTACCCCTGTCCGTGCGTGCGTGCGTCCGTTCGTCCGTCCGTGCGTCCGTCCGCCCCTTATCAAAATTTGGTGTCCGCTCAACAACTTTTGAAAGACTGCATCGATTCAATTTAAATTTGGTATGTTGATATATAATATCAAAGTACAGGTCGAGACCGATTTGGGTTACAATCCACTAATTTTTGACAGAGTTATGGTCCTTTTATAAAATATAGTACAAAAATTGCTGTTCGCTCAATAACTTTTGAAAGACTGCATCGATTCCATTCATATTTGGCATGTTGATATATAACATCAAAACACAGGTCGAGTTCGATTTGGGTTACAATCCACTACTTTTTGACGGAGTTGTGGGCCTTTTATAAAAAACATAGCACATTTAGCGGGGGCATCCGTGTTCTATGGACACATTTCTAGTTTATAAATAAGATATATTAAAAAATGTTCATGTTAAATGTTTATTTGGGTTTTTTTCTGTGTGTATCGTGTTGTGCTGTGTTTGTTTTGTGCGGACCACTTTGTCATAAACTTGACAAAGCCTGCAACATTTTAGGCTCATCTGAGCTAGTGTGACCAGTTTTCGTCCGTCCTCAACATCTCACTTAAACATATTCACATTTGAAACCGCTCATTGGATGTTTACAGGAATAATACCGAGGTGTTACACTAGCGGATCCAGGGGGGTGTAATTTTGATAGAAATATGGTCAAAACACGCTAAAAATTGACTTTTACTTCAACCCGTCAACACTTTCAATGATTTT
>Ga0224511_10001800_pt1 | contig 13561 bp, 10 predicted proteins | sample SF_May12_sed_USG_2_FD_169988 | JGI IMG/M metagenome (GOLD analysis project Ga0224511, IMG submission 169988) | Sediment microbial communities from San Francisco Bay, California, United States - SF_May12_sed_USGS_8_1 | ecosystem: Environmental > Aquatic > Marine > Sediment | place: USA...
GGGGTATGCACAGTTTACCCCGCAGATACACTGACCAGAGGCAGGGGTATGCACAGTTTACCCTGTAGATACACTGACCAGAGGCAGGGGTATGCACAGTTTACCCTGCAGATACACTGATCAGAGGCAGGGGTATGCACAGTTTACCCTGTAGATACACTGACCAGTGTCAGGTTCGTGTAGGTACACCAACACTATAAGGGGTATGCAGTACCCTGCATGCACCCGCATGCACCCGCGAGCCCCGCAGCGAAGATTACTCCATGGATTAATCCTTTATTTACCATTTCGATCCGAATCTGACAAGGTTGAAATGAGATTCAAATTTCCTGAGCGAGTATCAAAACTGCAACTCATAATAAGGCTATTAGGTTTTGTTGGAGCTAGGATTGGTGTAAGGAGCTCATACCCACAAACAGGAGCCTGACATGATCAGGTTTCAAACCCATGCTCTCACGGCTGCGAGCCCAGAGCTATACCAGTGAGCTATCTCGCTATTCCTGAACTGGGCAGTAAAATGCTTCCTTGCTCAATTTCTGACCCTATGCAGTTTCCTGCTGACATTCAGTCACCAAAAAAGGTCATACTCTTTTTCTGGACAACTTTATTTTGTAATGGTAGGATCGTTTGCATAATCTGTGCGTGTGGGAGTATACGTCGCTTTAATAGTCACATCTAACCTTTGCAAAACTTTACAACTGTTTTTAGCATCCAGAATAGCAGTAGTGTATTAATACTCTGTCGTGCCCTTTGAAATGACCTATCGCACCAAAGGTATAGGAGGGATGTCGTGTTAATTCCCCTATCTGGTCCGAATAATGACAGTGATAGAATGAAGGCTTCATAAAACTATCAGCCTGCTCACTTTTATTTCTGTGAGTTCATAGCTGGAAACCTTCACTGCTTCTCAGGAATGACATATTGACGATGGATTTATCTGGAATGCATATCGATTGCATGAATGTGTACGAGGAGTGAAGTGAATACTGCAGTGGAGCATGGATAAGATGGGCTCCTGTCGCAATTCCAGGTCTACCCTATCGGCTTGGATAGCGACATTAAATAATTCGAGCCAACCCATAAAGCAACATATTCAGCCATCGGCTTAGTGATGCAATTCGTGTGAAATAAAACGGCCCTGTTCCTATTTTATGGGTGCTTGCATACATTGTTTTATTGCTTGTTCTGCTCGGCACGTGGCTGTCATACCCAAGACTTATTGGAGTAGTGAAAGTTAGGAATTATGTGAGGAGCCTAATCACACAGTGAGCACTCGGTATGACTCGGACTTAAACCCAGGATCTTTCTATCTTGAGCCGAGTGCTCTAACCATTAATCTATCCCTCCGTCTATCCTAATCGCCGTATGCACATACATGCACCATATATACATACCTGCATCATATATACATACATGCATCATATATACATACATGCATCATATATACATACATGCATCATATATACACGGAAACCCAGAGAAAATACCCTAAAGCGCTAACCTACTCAAACCTGTGGAGAGTGAACCTCGGAGTAGTCCGATATATAAAGGTTCGTTTCCGCAGACGGAAACTTGTAATGTGCATAAAACCATTTACATCACACGAAGAGCTAGGTGTATGTTACAGTGTTTAAACATGGAGCCAGTCAACAATAGGCATCCAAACTTCATAAACATAGCAATGCAATCATAGCGTGACAGCAAACACAGTGAATGACGTTAACTGTGCTTTAGCTGCGTCAAGCTGTAGACAAGAGTTATGTTTCACTGTTTCAAATTGATGCCTCGAAACTCCTATAAACTGGTACCCGCTTATTTTATTGTGTTGATAAGTTTAATAATGTTACTTTGGATTTAATCCATCATGCATCATTCGTCACTCAGAATAAAGAGAGCTTGACCTCAGGATATCTCAGTCATAGAGAGCGACTTCGAGACAACCTGGGTACATTACCGTCATAAGTGTGAGTTCCTCACGTAACTCCTACCTCAAAAGGAACCCACACTAAGAGGTGCAGCATTGATTCTGATCCCACTCATGTTGCCCCATGACTGACGAAAAAACAGGTATCTAACCAGGTAGCTTCACCATAATGGTAACGATGTCATATACAAGAAAGGAAAACCTGACCTCTTCTGGCATTTGAAATTACACAAAGATATTGCCACACAAGTTTTTCTGTCAACATTTGATGTGATGAGATCCCAATGAAGAACCAGACATGCGTCTTCTGCACCAAACTCAAATCACTTTCGAATTATCACTACCAAAAATCCCAACGGGATGATAAAACATGAGTAGTATTGCCTTTTGTCATAATACCGTACATATGGTTTAATGTTATGTCATCAATCTTTAGAGAGTGAAGGCACATTTACAAACCAGAGTGGCACTAATTACCAATCCTCAAACTCAAATTGCATGCCAAGCGGGGTAAGATGATGCGGTCATCTCTGACCGTACAGTTTTGGGAAAGACACGGAATAGAGGTTAGATATGGTCAGCCAGCTAGAGGGACTAAATGCGTCTGAAAAAATTCTTTGATGTCAACAGTATTGTGAACTGACAACTCTTTCGACAACACCACCTAGCACAGCAAAATAAGCAGCTTCTTTAGGCTCTGTTCCTACAGGATGCAACAGAAATAGCGGGCGAGCTCATTGATTTGGCGGTGGGCTTACAACTGTGAGAACCTGGGAGCGAATCCTGGTCATGACAGGCTCCCGTTGCAAGTGTAAGCTTCCCAAACTAATCCTAGTTCCAAACAAAAACAAAGCCTCACCACAAGGTATGGCTGTCGTACTGATCCACTCGTGGTGCTCCATGCTAAGCCGTAACCGGTGAAAAAACAAGTACCTAACCCCTTGACTTCATCATGAGAGTGAAGATATCATAAAACAATGCAAAACTAGACACTCCAAAAAGCTACACACCTCTTCAGCAAGCTGTCCTCCATCAACTCAGTCAGTTAGCTTAAATTGACCGCTGCAGATTCAATAAACACGTTCCAGCAAATTATCATGCTTGACTGAAAGACTGTTATTGTCAAGTCAAGCTACACTGATGGACGAGTGAGGCGTATATGCCTGCAGCCATAGTTGCGGACAGTTTAAGGCTGCGTACCACTTCCGAAGTGCGGCAGCATGACAACTTTTGAATGTCAGCAGCACTTACCTGGATTGGTAACACCTTGCTGTTTAATATCCGTCAGTTCTACACTGCCTTTGTCGTCCTCATCTTGCTTCAGACTTATAGTAAATATACTCCGCTCAGGCCTACAGAAGCAGTGGTACTATTCCATAGCCTGTATGCAAAACCATCCCAGACTAACACGAGCGGATTGAGTTATGACCTCCAAGTTTTGCCTAATTCATAAAAACTTTTCAGAGGGCACCACTTTCAGCGTGTTTAACACTGACTAAAAGGAGCTTCACTGTGTCTGTGGCACTATTATAGGTGAGATGTATGTTTTGACCCACAAAAACTATGATCAGAAGAAAATTGCCTCGGCAGTCAACCTTAAAAATTTAGCTAACGCCAAAATGGAGCAAACCGATCTGGGTATCAGTGTTAAGATCATTTCAGGGAAGTTAAAAATCCGCCTCTTTCTTTGTGTGTAAGATGGCACAGGTTTGACTGGCCATGTTCTTCCCAGGCCACCAGTTCATCAGTGTAGTGCAATGGGTCACCCCAAATAAGATGGGCTACTTTGGGCATAGGCAAGTTCCACTACATTTCAGCCCCTCATGCTTGCATCTTCAACTGATAAAAAAAGATAAAAGTTATAATTTTCAGAAATGTTTTGCAAATGGAAATAAAAAGCTGCATAGCATGCAGACTCTGACTGGCAATCTGGCAGTTTTCTGCCCTGTCAGTATTATTTTTTTGTTTTCAATCCACTCGTTATTTTCTGTGCAAGGCGACGGAGTTGGTTCCCTGATAAACAGAGAGACTTGGTTCGAGCTCAGAAATGGATTAAAGTCAGGAAGCCTTTCTGCAACTTTTGACTGTATTTGGGATTCAAATCCACAAACCCCTGCACTCAAGATGTGCATTCCAGTGACATGTGTCCAGTGGCGTGTATTCTAATCAATAAGCTATGGCCGCTCTCTGTATGTATGCACTTCTTGTTTTACAGCTACGCTTGTTGCAGAATGGTTAATAATCATCATAGGTTAAAACATGGCCCGCTGAAAATCGAAACTGGAAGCAATTGTGCAACATTCTCTCGGGCCAACAGGCAGGTCTTAGTGGCTTAAATGCACAGGTGATGTACAGTAATTGATACGAGTTCGAATCCCAAGAAAAGTCAATGGTGGTGACATGCGGAAAGAGAAAGAGCATCCATATCTTTTTGAACAATGAGCTCCGCCCACGGCTCCCCGTCAACTAGAGAGCAAACATTATGACCCCGCACAGGAATATAAAATGTTTACTAGAATTTCCCAAAGACTGTCGGTCGGCTACAGGTTTTCCAAGAATTATATTTCATGACACAATTGCACCAGCACGTACTGGATGAGAAATGCCTTTTAATGCATTTTTGTAAGCATGCTTTTATATAAACCGCATTTTAGTTTTAAGCAGCAAATAAAGTCATTATCCTTGTCATTAGTATCAACAGAATACTCCTGCGCAGTTTAGTATATCAATACAGACTATAGAATGTGCGACTTGTTAACATAGGCCAAAACACCTCGAGGAGCCTGATACTTGAAACGTATTATTATTGGGTACAAAATACGCTAATAACAGGAGTCGGTTATCTTGAAGTGGTAGCGGAAGTCAAACTCATTTTGTACCATCAGAGTCTTTTACAGCTTTAATTATAGAGATTAGCAAGGCAACAAGCGCGTAGGATAAAATTGATGCAACTCAACACATAGTACTCTAGTCAATGAGAGTATGGTGAGAAAAGTTCAATACCATCATTTCATGTCATTGCGTACAGTTGGATTGCAGGATAGTTCAGCTGTAGAATGCTGGGCTTGTAATCGCTAAAATATGGGTTCAAACCCTGGTCATGGGGCCCCACGATGTGAGCGTGAGATTTTCAAATCCACTCTAGCTTAAAAAACAACCCTCCTGATTAAGTTGAGCGTTGTGTGTTCAAAATCCAGACGAACTAATAGCGATGATAGGAATGGCATCCGAAGTTCATCGACTCCTGCTACTCCAAGCAATTATTTAAACGGGTCAAGCCATGGCCAAAAGCGTCTTCACTTGTTTTCAGATTCTGAAGCCTACCATGAATAGATGAGCCCAATACCCAGCTCAAATGAAAGCTTAGATATAGCCCTATCTATGGCACATACTTAGAGCCCTCAATGACGCTCTTTTGAGACAGTCGACGCAACAGAATTGGCCTCGAGATAGGAAATTAACACAGAGCTGTTGGTTTTCGCATTGATATCTCGGGTTACGCATTGGTTGCAATTTGGAAAAAGCTCCTGCAGGTGGATATCAGACTTGAAGTTACACAGGTTTGAATAGAGAAAATGTGCAACAAAGGTATAAAAATAGGGTTTTAGAGTGCAGTTTTTCATCTCTGCCAGCGAGCGTTAGTGGCATTATAGCGCAATGATAGAGGCTCGAACACAATAGCCTTTATTTAGGGCAAGGGAAAACCCAGCAAACTGCAAAGGCCGTCTTAGAACTTCAGTTTTCTCCATGCATCGGCGCGCTCGCGACCACACATTCGCGGTGAGGAAACGCAGTGGGTTCAGGATGGACTTTGATCGGATCAGAGTTGTACTTGTAAGACCACTGGCTGTCGCTACCCTCAACCTGGGGAAAACTTCATGAGTCCACCTTGGGAATAATAACGTGAAATACAAACATTTCTACTGTATTTCAATGGTCAAAGATCACTAGACAAGGTCTTGTTGATTATAGGATTAATTCTATCCGATAAGATAGCGCCTTATGTCGTACCCCCACAGTTTGAAGATGGTAATGATTACGAGATATTAAAATGTAGAGCAAGATAGAGCTCAAATCACCCATTGATTTTAGTAATGCAGGTTGCCACAGCTCTAGGTTCCCTTATGCTTGGTTTATACACAGTCATTAGTTGGCTAATCACCTTGTCGACTAACGGTGATAATTTCTTTGTCGACTAATGCTCAGTTTACCTATGGAAGCCCTTTGACTAATCCCCTCATGGGCAACTGATTCGAAACGCCATCGTCGACTAAAATAGCGCGTATGGCACACGGTGAAAGACGGCTGACTGGACATCAAATATTCAAGAGGACCTTCTAAATCTATCCATCTAAAGTGTCAGTGTACTAAAAAACATGGTCTCACATTGTACCCTTGATCTCATTTTTTGGAAGATCTTGCTCAAAACCTGCTGCCTCAAATGCCTGCTAAGGAATGACACAGTACGATAGTGGGCAGAGCTTGGCGTTTCCGTCGCATTCATCCCTATCTAACCACGGATCCGGTAGCCAAGCTCACCATATAGGCTTATATGATCTAAACAGAAAATGAAGTTGTCTGCTGTTTTAGCAATTTGTTGGAAAATTCACTCAATGCACAATGTATTCATGATATAAGCAAATCTTTGTGAATTTTTGATGAGAATACAAATTATGAAAAAATAATTTGGAGTCAGCATGGCTGCCGATTGATCTCGCTTAGCAAGGCACCGGTTTTATTAATTGTTCGACCTTATCAAGAACCATTGCATACAAACTGTCTTTGGTAATCATTACCAATAGCCAGGCTAACAAGTAACCACGGGAATCTCATCTTCCTAGCCATCAGGCTTGGTGAATGCCTGCCAGTAAGTGATGCAAAACATCGCTAATTTGCTAAGTCCACAACCTTTTGACCAGAGAGTACTAAGAGTTTGACTCGCGCCTGCCGAGTTTTTACCGACTATCTAAGGTAAATCTGATGCAATCTCATACACTTTAGGTAATGAGTATGTGTACTATAGATCTACAACAACCAGAAAATCAGGTATACTTTCCTGGTTTCTAGTGATATAAAAATAAATGGCTGTTGATAGAATTTAAGAGCCTGGCCTTTTTGTGTTTGGGGGTATGGTGGCAGTGCAATGAGCCAACCAGAAAAAGATCAGCAGTATGTTAGTAACTTACATCGCAATCTTTTGGGAATCTCTTCTTTCCTTCTAACTGTAACGACAGGATTTACATTTATTTACATTATTATATAAATTGTATTGTATAAGTATATTTTATTGACTATAACTGCATTGAAATACAATGGCTTGAGACACAAGAATACTTGGATCTAGCTCCGATCAGGCCGTGCTCCTCACGCAATTCCCATTTCCCACCACTCTAAAACAATCCTCAGGCTTAGGAGGTTTCCTAAATGGCCAGTTGCCCATTCAGACCAATAATATGTGAAGTTGTTGCTTATGACTAGATCCCAGCTGGCCCCTCATGCTACATAGACCTAGAAAATGCAAGTGAGGAACCAAGACACTGGAAAATAAGGTAAAAACCAGAATTCATTGTAATCCAAAGCTGAGACTATTTGTGGTATCTTGTGGTGAGGTTAGGGCCCCTGTAAAGGCCTTCGCAGTTCACTTGTATCGAAAATAGCATTTGCAGACACTTCAAAAACTAATTAAAAGCTCAATGCTGCGCTGCTTTTTATTCCATGGTGTATAACATATAAGGATGATTGATAGAATCGTAAATGATACAGGACCTGGTATTCTACCACCAACAAAGATGTAAATGATACATGACCTACTATCCTAATAGGATAGGTCAGTAAGAGCGCTGGGCTCGAGATCGGAACCAGAGCTCAACCTCTGGAGATGATGGGCTCCCTGCTGCGAGTGTGAGCTCCTCACATAAATCCTGGCTCAAGGCAAACCTGACCTCCCAATGTAAAGGTCACATTATAACTAAAATATTTAGCAGGTTTATCTCCTATGCTAAACCATACCTGATGAACTAACCAGTATCTGAGCTATCAAATTTATTCCAACTCTGATTAAGTCCTAAGACATTCTAAAGCAAGAAAGGCAGACCAGCACTCTGTACACACACACACAGCTTACCTGCATCAATCTCAGTCTGCTACTGTTAACTGATCATATTCATATCACAAAGTGAGATTACTGACCTCAATGATAAAACACTAAACGCCTCTCATGGAGGGAATGTCATTCAATTTAAACAGTCCACAAAACTTTACAAACACTTTAAAAAGTATTGAAACATGAGGCAGGCGAGAGTAAATGGTTGAATGGAGCGCTCTGCTAAAAGATTGTTAAATGGGGTTATGGGGTTGTGTTCCCCATTCTTAAAGGGAGGCAATTCCCCATTCATTGCAGCGATAACGAGTGGTATTTTAGCCCAAATAGGAAGATTGGATCTAATTACTAAAACTTAGTAATCTAATGATCTCTACCCCCTCATAACATCGAGTAGAATTCAAAATTGAATGTAATATTGGAAAAAACTGAAGTTATAAGTGGTTTGCTGCATGGGTTTTCCCTAGCCCTACATAAGGGTCAATCCATTCGGGCCTCTATCTTTGTGCAATAATGGCACCAAGACAGAGGTAAAAAACTGCACTCTGAAACCCTATTTCTATATTTCTGTTGAACATTTGCTCTATTCACACTTGTGTAACTACAGGTATAGTATGCACCTGCAAGAGCATTTTCCAAACATCAGCGCGTGAGCCGAGAGATCAATGCAATCACCAACAGCTCGGTGTTAGTTTTCTATCCCGAGGCCAATTCTGGTGCATCGACAGTCTGAAAAGTACATTGCTGAGGGCTTTAAGTATGCGTATTGGATAGGGCTATACCTAAGCTTCCATTTGAGCTGGGTATTGGGCCCATTTATTCATGATAGGCTTCAGAATCTGAAAACAAGTGAAGACACTTTTGCCCATGTCATAACCCCTTTAAAGAAAATATTATGACTGCTTGCTGTATACTCCATCTGTGTTAGCAGTCGAAACATAATCATTGTGTGTTCAGCCTGGACTCAAACTACTGGCACACGCTGGCATACCCTAATCTCTACAGAACATTGTGATCTAAAACTTATTTTATTTCCTAAAAATGCAAGAAAATCTTTGCCAATATCTGCGTGGTGAAAAGCCAGCAGACCACTTCATCTAGTAAACAAAAAATCACTATACCAATTAATGACAGGTATGAGCAAGGTAGGTGACATAAAACAGTCTTACCAGAGATTTTAGTTTACAAACAGTTTACTGAACCTGTCAACACAGGATCACCTGACAAAAAGACTGCATTTTGTATATTAATTCAATTCATCACCTATAAACACCATTGCAAAGATCCTGAGGTGCCTTGACAAACTTTAAATCCTTCGCCTTGGAAAGTTCCGCTAGACCAATAGAACGAACTAGATGCAGGTCATCTTTGGGTCCGCTAGAGTACAACAGAACGTGCATCATCCTACCCTGGATTTCTGCCTCCTTTTCTGCATACCTACCGAGCTGACCTGGTCTCACCGCCGAGATAGAGATTTTCGACCCACAATTTTCTTGTACATTTTCTTAACATCGGTCTTGGAGATGGTGCCCAGACCGAAAACTTTCTCATCAACATATGGTATCGGTGAGTCATCATACACCTACAAAGAATCATGTAGCCCGAGTCGTTTCAAACAAAAAGGATTGCTTCAGTGTTGACATAGGAATGATAAAAAAGATGTAACGAGTATGAAGAAAATGGTTTGAGTCGTAAGGGAAATTACCCTGGCTAGCATAAGCATACACTTAGCTAGGCCCTGCACCCATTATCTAAAAAAGCAAATGCTGGATTGCCGGATTTGTCAACTTTTTAGGAGGGCCGACAAGGACTCACAAAAAGGATTTCAAATGACAGAGCAGTTCAAACTAAAGGAATTTTATTTCAAGGTGTCACCTGGCCTAAACTACCATAATCTGGCCTAAATCACCCCGATCACACTCGCACGATCTCAATTCAGACCATGTCCATTTGAAAAGCATTCAAACGATCGCAGTCGCATCCTCAGGATAAAATATGTATACGCCCACAGTTAATGTTAGGCATGCTTTGAAGTCTAACCACTATAGAGAACCTGGCAAAGATGTGATGAAATAGTACTAAACAGCTACTATAACAAGCGGCCAGTTGTGCTATGCCAATAATATTTATATATATTTATAGATACACCAGAAACAGGACCAGACTCCATGATTGGCCCCAGGCCAGCGGAACGCAGGCATTTCCTATGACACCTCAATTGGTGTGACGCTCCCCCCAAAGTCCAAGTAGTCGCAAAAAATCTCTCGCGTGATTGTAGCCTCACATCATCCACCCCGCCAAAACCTTCGTGAAAATCTATTGCTTTATAACGCACATTTGAAGCACACCTACTGCTCAATCTGTCATTGGTCCCCTGGAAATCGACCATAAGCATGCGAAGGGTCATCATCATTTCGTAGCAAAGCTGCCAGATTAGATGTTTGTTTTTCCCCAAATAGCATGGAGCACCACGAGCTGGTCAATATCGTCGTATGTTGGGGGTCAGTCAACCTAAGCCAGTTTATCATCCACCGAAACCCAGCTACTCTTCTCCGAGAAGGGAGAGATGGATCTTTAACAACCATGGAGTGATCTTGACCCTTATCCACTGGTTGGGACCTCCATTTGTTTACCGCAGTGATCTGACTGAACCCACGGTAGCAATTTGGGGTGATGGGGTTGCTAAAGGCTTGTACCAAGAAAATAACCCCACCGACAATGAGACTCGAACTTGCAATTCATAGAATCCAAACACAGGCTTTTACCAACTAGGCTATCCTGGCCCCCCCCCTTACGTGCAGCGTAATTGGAAGCAATGAATTCAGTCAGTTACTTAGGAACAGACACAAGGCACATCCGTGGCTTAGTAGTTAGAATATACAACTTGCCCAGAGTTGTGGGTTCGAATCCCAGAAAGTCAATGGTGGATTCCGGAGATCTAACAACATATCCCAGATAACCAGGCAGCAAACCCAAACTCCAAGACCCCCGTACAAAGAATCATAATGTGGAACGTGAACAGTCGAAAAAAATGTGTGTCCGCAGACATTTCGTTTGGTCTGAATTTGCCTATATAAAAGACATTCCCTAATGACTGCCGGTGGTTGGCAAGACATAACCACGCAGACACTACTTAGACACGGTCGCACAGCACACGTACCTGGCCTAACTGTAGAGTAAAAATGGCGGCAGGCACTGCCCCTCCCTGCAACTTCACCAGTAGATTGACACCGCTCACATCCACCGGTGTGATAATGTAAAGGGAACGTGTCTCCACATCCACGGCACGCACGAGCCCAAATCCAATGCATGACAGAGGACTGGGATGAGATAACAACTTCAAGGGTGATGTCTCATCAACGGATACAATCTACAGTGTAATCTGAGGATAAACAAAAAAAGAGTGGTTCAAGCCTGCCTTAACCATGGTTAGGCCGAATTGACCAGTTTGATAGAGCTAGATCAAAAACACCCGGATGTACAAATGCGCAGTAAACCCAGTGAAGAATATAACCAGCCCATTCATGATGCTGGTATGCACAGAATAGCAAAGTGGTTGAGCAGTTTTCAGGTTTAGAGAAGTTCAACACCTTATGAGATCAGAAACCCCTAATGCTTTATCTCTGCAATCCTTCTCTGTTAGTTTTTCTATGCAAAAGGATGGACAACTAATACCTACTTTGATAATAAACTCTTCACATGAAAATTTTATTGGCCCCTACCGCTCCAACAAGCTTCAGGCTTACCGCTCCAACAAGCTTCAGGCTTAGAAGTCCGTCAGGTGCCCGAGTATAAAACAAAATTTAAAAAGAAAGTTTTAAACCGAGCAAGGCCTGCCACTCACCCTCTCACTTGGTATCGTACACAGTGCCACCATGCTAGCATTCACAGTGGAGATTATCTCCTCTCGAGGCACATCCTCAAGCCCGCAGTCGATCGCGACATCACGCCATGATACTCGATAAGGTGTCACATCATTCAGTAGGCGAGCGTTGGGTCCAAGACACTGCGACAGGTACGACATCATCATCAGTTCACGACTTGTTCTCGAGGGGATCATTCGATCAACACTGTAATGGGATAGCAGAATAACTGAATGGCTGGAGTGCTTGGCTCCAGACACCAAGGTCATAGTCGTTCTGAGTACCCAATTGTGAGAATAAACTCTCCACTAAATTCCCAGCTCCTACCACTTGTACAAGCCTCAGGTTTAGCAAGTCTGTTTGGTAAGATGGTCAAGTGCTCGGGCTAAAAATTATAACAAAAAGAAAGTTAATGCTCTGGTTAAAATGACATGAGCGCTGACAGTTCCGAGTTGTTGTGATAATCAGCTCAAAATTCTGTCCACACACAATGCGTTTTCAAGCAAGACCCACAATTGTGCTTTAAGCTCAACATCTCGAGTCAAACCTCATGGGCAGTTTGTAAACGGGGCCTTGTTTTAATGTCATCTGAATGAAGCTAAACTATCCGACCCTCAGCCCACTATAAGCTAAGCTACCGAAGCCGACTAGTCACTGACTGAGTCACTCTTAGCCCCTTAGCAGCTGAGTTACCCTTCCACTGATTTCCGGATATTGCGTGGTCAGCACAGTGTATTGGCAAGCTGATAGGAGTCCAAAAACAAAACATGGATCGATTGGGCTCAAGATTTTTAACTATTATAAACAGTTGACCTCTTACTCTATGAAACACAAGAAGTCAGGTCTGATGTATTTGGGGTTATGGTCACATGACTGCTCACTGCATACAGACCTCATGGTGCTCTCCTCCAGGTGATCCATGATAATTGGCATCAGCTCATATTCCAGGGTCATGATCTCCTAAAGCACAAGACAGATATCTCACAGAGAAGATTGACATTTATCGGAAAATTCCCCCTGTTAGTCAATAAATGGTACGAGTATCAGGTTCTACACAATTCGCCGAATACATATCACTTATCTGAGTGTGCTCGGTCTTGATATATGTGAGGCAACAGCATAATGACTGAGTGAAACATATGTGATCAGCTTTCACCAAATAAATGAAGAAGCGCGGCGCACTCACGGTTTCTTTTCCTTGCAGAAAGAGATTGTGTTCCAGGACTTGAAAAACAGAAAACTCGGCAAAGTTACTGTAGGAGATGCCTTCCTTACTTAGCTGGATGAGATGTGTGGGACGAACAGATTGAATCGTGGCTGCCAAAAAGTGCAGGCCCAATCCTACAATGGATGAATAGCAATGTTAGAGTCAGGGTAGCAGTATAGCTCAGTGGTAGAGCACAGAGCTTGGTTTAAATCTTGGTCATGATAGATTCTAATTGTGAATGTGAGCTCCTCACGCATATCCTAGCTCGAAATACATTTGGGGAGAAGACAACTAAAGAGACATGAGGAAGGACAAGGAAACAGCTTCTTCTGTGGGATCCACTGTGTAGGTTGACCTGTCCCAGCCTAGCCAGCTCCCACTCTCCCAGCGTACCCACTGATCTCAGTATTGCACAATGAGGTTGATCGGATAGACATGGAGGTTGGGAATCAGTAAACACCCAAATT
>Ga0224511_10001801_pt1 | contig 13560 bp, 8 predicted proteins | sample SF_May12_sed_USG_2_FD_169988 | JGI IMG/M metagenome (GOLD analysis project Ga0224511, IMG submission 169988) | Sediment microbial communities from San Francisco Bay, California, United States - SF_May12_sed_USGS_8_1 | ecosystem: Environmental > Aquatic > Marine > Sediment | place: USA...
TGGAGATGAGCAAAGACCAAGTTAAAGACCTACGTTAGCTTTTACGGCACGGCTTCCACGACCCCTTTTACCATCTACTTCTTTATAGAGGTTTCGGTATTGACTTGTGTATTGACATTTTGCGCATTTAAAGCTCTCGCGCCAACCCAGACCCAAACGTTCAGATTAAAAGTTTTGATCACCCTCACACTCTGGTTTAATTTGTTCTTTGAAGGCTGTGTTTAAATGAACCTGAACCATCAACTTATGGTATACAAGTTTCTATGTTGGGACAAGTCATAATTACTACTGCACTCATCAACAACATGCGAGACATTGGCACGGGGTCTCAACGCAAACACATTGGTGTCGGTACCATTATGTTTACCTCCTTTCTTATGAAAAAGTACACCAAAATCTTCGGAACATGTCTACGTATCCAATATAAAACAAACATAGTAAATATTATATTATCTCTACCGTGTACGAAAAGTTCATTAATATATACATCCGGTCCACTTGACTTGTTAGACTTAAAGTGTTTAACCGATTTCATTAACTCATCGGGTAGGTCTCTTGTCGGCCAACTTTGTTTTCGGCCCAATTTTTTTTTCGGCCTAGTCAGCTGTCGGCCCACCCTTTTCGGTCCACTTTTTAAAAAGTATGCATTATATATAAAATTGTTGTTTAATATAATAATATCATAAATCATTGTCTATTTGGACACACGAATTTGCGAATAATTATTTAAGTAAAATAAACAGTATAAAACGACGAAAAAAAAACAGTATTTTCTCAATAATGTTTGATTTAAGTTAATTAGTTTTGTGTATGTAACTGAAAGCAAATGTTTTCAAAAAATGAGTCGGTGTAAATTTATTATTGATACAAAAATGTAAAAAAATACAAGTGGAATAAATAGTATAATATAATGTTCGATATTTCCTATAAATCAGCGTTTACCACATTATAGTAGAACCAGTAATTTCGTTTAATAAACATGATTCATGTTTAGAAGCCCTAGTTACGGCTTTGAACAAGATATTTAAATGTTTTTAATTACATGTTTTTCATACTACAGAAAACGCTTATGACAGTATGTTAAAACCTATCACGCTAGTCGGCTTTTTGACTAATATCAAAGTTTCGTATATGCCATTCGTTAATCGCCAATCAACCGAAGGTGCTGTGATAAAATACTTATTTTCACATATCATAATCATAATCATAATTGATCACCAATCAACGGCCCCTAGCCTCTAATCAAGTGTCATAAAAAGTATGAATGTAGAAAAAAGAACATAGTAAGGAAAAACAATTGTGGTTTATTTTTTATTATTTAATATTTAATACATTATTGACATATCTTAAAAACGCACAAACAGAAAAAGAACAACAACGGGACGCATCCCTAGAGAGAGGCGGAGGGGAACACCAGTCTGATCGCCTGACATACTGCAGGAAATACACCAAACACACATTTACATAAAAAATGAACATATATTTTTGTAAACATTATTTATATACCTTTCAAGAAATTACTTACTAATGAGTATACAAACATAGAAATGCAAGGTACGAAGACGAAGCCTTTGACAGATGTTTGTGGCAGCCGATCGAGGATGGCTTGGAGGACGCTGACGTAGTCTGCTGTCGTTCGGTGGCTCATCAGGCAGAACAGCAGGTGGAGTTGTTTCTGCTTTCTGTCCTACTTGATGAAGGCGTTGATCGAGAAGAGCTGGCCGGATCGCTTGAACAGCTCACATATAATCTGTCGGAAACAGTAAGTACAATAAGTTAATGATTAATAGTTTATTTTTTTAATTAATTCATACCTTAATTCATAGTTGTATCGAAAGTATATAACATATAACAAAAATACTTTGAAAGTACCATGGAGGAACCAACGCTAAGCTGTCGTCAGAAGGTTAAGCAGATACTCAGTCGCGAACAGGAAGTGGCGGTGGTCATCCATTCGTTCGTCTGTCACTAGGAATTCATATTATTAACAAATCTATCAATCTGCAACATTCATATTGGTTATTGCTAGGATATATATGTGTGTATATTAAAAGGACGATTTTAAAAGTTCGTCATAGCGCGTTAGACCTCACTAGCTGACTTACAATTTGTAATATGTTACGGGGATACCTCAAAGTCAAGGGTCGTCGGTTCAACCGGTCTTTACTTGGCACGGGTGCGATGTGCGGTCTTCTTCAGCAGGGACTTCATGGAGCAGCTCACGTCATGATCGCTGATATGGTCTAGCAGGGCGTCTTCAGCTATCGTTAAGAAACACGCATGTCTTCGCTGTACTTCTGAAATGAAACCATTACAATAATGTGTTTTTATATGTCTTCACCTTATAACGTATATTCGGGGGTCTGCTGGCTGTTGTCGTCGATGATGCTGGGGGTCTGCTGGCTGTCATTACTGCGTCTAGCCCAACATCTGCGGCTAGGCATGGTCGGCAAACGTATGTCAGCTCACCGCCCATCTTCTTCGCCTTTCTATATGCAACTAGAGAGATACATGAAACGTCAACAACATATAACTGCAGAATTCAAAGCACTTAAAAAAACATGCGTTTCAGTACAACTGAGTACAAAGGGTGACACTTTCAAGATTTCAATAATAATGTTGATTTATATATTGCAATTATATCACAATAGAACAAAAAAGAAACATAAACTACAAGAAAAACATCTCATTTACTTACGAGAGCTGTTCAATAGAGAATGAGGCTAATACAAATATAGCCAATATATGTCACTTTCATTAAAAAAAGAAAAATGATATTTTGACAATCGTAAATCGTAGTGGTTATGCCCACACTCTCACAATGAACATCCCTCATATGACTAATATTAAATGCAAAAAATATTATATAATTCTTAGGACACACTAAAATTGGATTGACTTTTAAGCAGACAGAATATACATATACATAAATAATTTTATACAAAATAGACATACCTGTTCCACACTGACGATGCTGCCAGTGCCCGCTCCAATCGCAGTCCACGGCATGTTGTCTTAGCCACACCTACTTCCCGCACTAAAGACACGGAAGCTCCATTCCATTAACTACCAGTTATCTAGAGCAAGAAGGTGTGTTAAGAACGCATTTGGTGTCTTATCAACAAGATGGAGAGTATTTTACACGAAAACTGGCGTAACAACCTAAACAGCTAAAGACTAGGGATGAGACGATACGGTCATCACACGATACAATACGTATCGATAGGAAGGGAGTCGATATGGTTATTTTCGATACGATACGATACGGATAATAATTGTAAAAATACAAACATTCACAATATTCATATCCTTTTATTTATGAACACAACAGAGAAATTCTTTGTCTAGTCAGTTTTACAAACACAGTGACAAGGTTCACACAGGAATTAGATAAAACAAATCTCTTAGTTAACTTAAAAAAAACAATGCACATTTGAAGTTTTGAATAAGAATATGAAGAAAATGACTCTCGTCTTAAGAACTCATTCTATTTATATTTTGTTTTGCATGTATGGTACATGTAGGACAGTTTAATGGAATGTTATTATTCTAAACAATATAAATGCCAGTATAGTAAATAGAAAACAATATACAATGTTAGATTTGAGATTCTTGGAATTTGACTAGATATAACAAAGTAAAATATGACTAGACAATAAAATATTTGACTTGATTGTGAAAGTTTAAACATTAAAAACATTTTTTCCGTACTGTAACTGTTGACCATCTTTTACCACTGTTAATGAAGAAAAGTCCTCTTAAAGGTCCATTTCAACAGGCATACTACATTATTATTATATTTCTTGAACGAATACGAAAAAGTAGAAACAACGTAGTGACTTCCCATCTTTATAAATGTCAAGGTCGTATCGCGATATATCGCGCTGGGCCACGATACGTATCGTGACCCGCCGTATCGATACTGTATTGATATATCGCCATATCGTCTCATCCCTACTAAAGACATCGTAATCGCAACTTTTGTTCTTCAGAACCTTCATCAAAAGGAGACAACTGCAACACAAACAGCGAGTATGCTACACGACTACAGTGTTCGTCCAGCAGACGGTGTCGAGGACCTGTCAAGAATCGGTGTTCATGAATCACAGCAAGCAGCAGATATTCGGGACAACTTTAGAAATTACTTGAATAGTTTCACTGTTCTTCCTTGGCAAGACAATAGTGTCAGGCGCGGGTACCTTGGTGTACCATAGTTGCTAGAGAATGTATGTCTGTAATGATTAGTACCTTTGACTATCGACGACCGACTCTGTGTCAATGGAGTTCTGCTCTTCGTAGAACGTCGATTTCGACTCTGGAAAGTTACTGTCAGTTCTGGAATTTTAACTTGTGTTTGGTACTGACTGTATGATTGTGAGTAAAATATACGCAAATGCGCTTTTGATATAATTGAATGGTTCATTTATATAAGACATTGTTTAAATGCATTATGTTGTCTATTAAATTACACGTTCCCGTATAGATGGAATACCGGCATAAGCGTGGACAATTCTTTAATTGAAAATGAAAATGTAAACACTAAACGAAAAACCAACAGTGATATTAAACTTTTCAATCACTTTTAAATCATAACAATGAGTGCAGAAAAATTGAAAACATTTCGTCTGAAGATGCATACATACTGACATGTAAATGTTTACTGGGTGTCACAAAGAAGGACGGCTCAGATTATGAGCCAACAACTCTCATAGGACTTCTCAGCTCAATCGACCGTTACCTTAAAGCTACTGGAAGAAAACTGTCTTTGGCCAACGACAATGAATTTTTCAAAGTGAGACAAGTTCTTAAAAGCAAGCAAACATCTATAAAACGGATATGGTAACAAACCCCAATGTGGCAGCACCAGTAAGCGATGAACACATTGAATGCACGTATAACAGTAAGACACTTGGTGGATCCAGCCCAGGGTCCCGTATTCATTCGATGTGGCTCATCTGTAATACACATGTCGGCATGAGGACAGGAAAAGAAATGCACTCTCTCTCTCTCTGCTGGGGTGACATCCGCCTAGGCCTGGGCTTTAGCTCAGGAGACGAATTCCTCACTCTCAACACAGAGCTGCAGACTAAGACACAGGCAGGGGCCAATGCTCGAGACCTCAGTTAAACAGTAAATTCAAATCTTATTAATAAAATAACATGTTAAAACGCATGCTTAATTAGTACCAATATATTTTAAAGTTGATGAAAAAACCACTAAAATATTACGCCAAGGGCATATGCAATACCTGACCAACCAGACAGGTAGCCAGTACACCTGTATACGATGTTTGCTGACAAGAGGCCTGCTGAAATGAACACAGATGACAACACATTATTCTATACACCGGGTAATGTTCAGCACCCATCACTGCTGGTTCCGGAAGACACCAATGGGTATTAACAAGCGTTATGGCATTATGGCCGAGATGAAGAGCGATGCTGGAATAACAGACCCTGAATCACACCATACAGGTATATTCACAATTTCAGGGTTTTTGTATTAAATATGAAAACGAAAACGGATGCAACGGACATTTTAGATAATGCAGCTTACATCGAGCTGCATTGTTGAAGGTGAAATTTTCCAAGTAGCTAAAGTAATGTCTGAATATTTTATTTTAGTTTTTGTGTGTGTAAAAGAACTGCTTGTAAATTTGAGATTCTATGCATCTTTAAACGTTTACATCGGGTTGATATGAAACACTGTTTATGTTAATCATCTTAAATAGTAACAATGGGCGTTTCACCAATTTCTTGGCCTGCCATTCCCCCAATTTCTTCTAAAATACAAGGCAAAATATAACAAAACATACTTAGTTTGAAATATTTTCAATCTCGCTTCTAATGTCATTCCTGCCGAAAACAATTTATCATTATTGCAGTTGTCGGCATTTCTTTTCCCAATGTTAAATTAATCTGATGAAAGGGAAAGCACTCAGGAAGCATAGCCTGCACGAGAAAACAGCAGCCGGTTTTATTGAAGCTGTTCATCAGTAGTAATGAATAATGCCACACCACTGACGCCCCCTAGCGCATGATTGGAACTCCATTTTCAAATGTTAACAACCTACATGTACACTTCACGATCCCTGAGGGCCAGAAAATATAACTACATCGTATCACTCTGTTCAATAACAAACAAGATAGCACATTCTGTCAAATGTCACATAGGTTTAATACATTTCATTCTTGTTGCTTACACATGCATATTTTAGCGTGAATACGAGTAGTACAGGCGACTTTTTACAGCCGCCACACAGGCACTAAACAACAGCTGTAGTAAGTTAAATTAAACTGATGAAATGGAAAGCACTCAGGAGGCATAGCCTGCGCGAGAAAACAGCAGCCTCGGTTTTATTGAAGCTGTTCATCAGTAGTAATGAATGATGCCACACCACTGACGCCCCCTAGCGCATGAGCGGAACTCTATTTTCAAATGTAAACAACATACATGTACACTCCATGATCCCTAAGGACCAGAAAAATATAAAACCACAATGATGTAGTACGAGGCGACTTTTTATACCCCCACCACAAAATATACTGGATTCGCTTTGTCGCGTCGGTCGGTCGATCCGTCTCCAATTCGTGTCCGCTCTATAACTCCTTTACAAATGAAAGGATTTCCTTCAAACTTGAATGACACATTTACCTCAACTAGGGGATGTGCAGAGCTCATGTTGCCCATGTGTCAGCTCAAGGTCAAGGTCACAGTAAAAGGTCAAATATTTAACAAACAAATATTTCACATTATGTCGTGTCCGCTCTATAACTCCTTTACTTATGGAAGGATTTCCTTCAAACTTGAATGACACATTCACCTCAACTAGGGGAGGTGCAGAGCCCATGTTGCCCATGTGTCAGATCAAGGTCAAGGTCACAGGTAAAGGTCAAATATTTAACAAACAAATATTACACATTATGTCGTGTTCGCTCTATAACTCCTTTACTAATGGAAGGATTTCCTTTAAACTTGAATGACACATTCACCTCAACTAGGGGATGTGCAGAGCCCATGTTGCCTATGTGTCAGCTCAAGGTCAAGGTCACAGTTGAATGTCAAATATTTAACAAACAAATATTACACATTATGTCGTGTCCGCTCTATAACTCCTTTACTAATGGAAGGATTTCCTTTAAACTTGTATGACACATTCACCTCAACTAGGGGTTGTGCAGAGCCCATGTTGCCCATGTGTCAGCTCAAGGTGAAGGTCACAGTTAAATGTCAAATATTAAACAAAACAAAATTTATATACACCTAAAAAGTTTATAGAATGTTAAGTGTCACAAGTAACCTCAGTATGCATAATTTCCCATTTTAAGTCCTTCAATTTCCTTTCAATCAATAGCAGACAATATGTAGAGTCTGCTTGTTATTTTCATATTGATTATTCCTATAATGGCAGGATATCCTTCAAACTTAGCTAAAACGTTTTTCCCAACTGAGCAATTTCCACAACACATCTTACCCTTGCTTCCGCTTTATAATGCACAATGGTGGGGGTATGAATCGCTTGCAGCGATAGTTCTAGTTACAGCCGCCACACAGGCACTAAACACCAGTTGTAGTAAGTTAAATTAAACTGATGAAAGCACGAGAAAACACCAGCCTCGGTTTTATTGAAGCTGTTCATCAGTAGTAATGAATCATGCCACACCACTGACGCCCCCAAGCGCATAAGCGGAACTCATTTACAAATGTAAACACTTGTAAACAACATACATGTTCACTCCATGATCCCTGAGAACCAGAAAAATATAACTACATAATGATGTAGTACGGGGTGACTTTTTACAGCCGCCACACAGGCACTAAACAACAGCTGTAGTCGGTTGAAGGGAAAGCCTTTTTGTAACAGTCTTTTCTCTGCTGGAAGTTTAAGTAATAAACTATTAGAAAACCAATCGACGCACTTGGTTTAAACCTCAAAATAAAAACAATCACATGGTTTATTAGGAAATGCTGTTGTTTTTTTACTGTTCTTTATTGCACTAGATATTATCTTTGAGATACCACTAATAATTGTTTTAATGTTTTAAAAATTAAATCTGGTATAGAGACATCCTGATTCATCGTGCAAAAATGCTGGTACGTATTTCAAAAGCAATTTATTTCCCTAAAAGTTACATGGCATGCCTTTTTTATTAGATTAAATGTTAGTTCATGAAATTCTAGAACTATTTTAAGAGGATATAGGTGTTCATTTTGTTGAATCGCTCGTTATTCTCTGATTTTAGGATTCAACAATTGTCTATTTACTTTATATTTTTACTAGCAAAACAAAAGTAGTATGTGACTTTCAGCAAAAACTAACATTTTCTTAAGGTTAAAAAAGCACTCTGCTCTTGCAGACAAACTTCAAAATGCATCAAGACAGTGGTACTATAGATTTTTGCCACCTTAAGCGGCTGCTGGGGTTGAAAACCCACATATTAGTAACCAACATGCATTTTATGGGTGAGAACAAATATTAAGTGACGGGGTGTCACATACGGTCGTGCTAAGACCCGCCTTAGCAAGGCCGAGCCATGTAAAACTATAATGTGCCTAGACTTGCTTTTATGTTGCACGATCACAATTCATTACCCCGCAATAAGATATTTCGCATCTTTGTGTCATAGGCTTATGCATCAATGGTGAACTTTTAAACCGAATGCCGCACAGCGAAAGGTGTGAACGGAGATTTTAGCATGGTCATAACAGCTGTAATGGTCATGACGACCACCCGGGCTGCATACTGTTTTAAGCCTATGTAAGTGTTATAGAAATGCATAAAACTGATAATCTAGTATTTAACAATATGTTCACATGCACAAACATACATATTCCCATCAGGGTTTGCCCCGAGAACAATCTCGAACCGATAACTATGTACACTCGACATATATACAGACAGACTTAGCAACAGTTTTTGCATAGCACCTACAGAGGAATAGTTGTGGTCTGTAAGACCATGAACACCCCTGAGGTAAGGTTTTGGTCTGATACAAATTTGTAGTGAAATCATGCATTTTATTTGCGAGCTCGCGTTGCAGCTCCAGCAAACTTGCACTTAGTCAATAAGTGTGTCTTATACTTTTATAGAAAGCCTTAAATGCCTTATCGGTATTTTGAGCTGACGCTTTAAAACAAAATAGGAGTAAGGATATATTGTCTATAATACTGATTATCCCTACTATAATTCAACATGTAATGGTTGTTATACTATATTAATTTGTTCACAAGGTCTGTCAAACTATGCACAAGTTCGAGTTTAAGCATTCCATTGGTTCTGAACCATCTTGGCGGGGTCAGGGACAATGTGGTTGATCTGTTTTAAGTCTTTGACCTGAACTTGCAGATCAGTCTCACTTTCCGTGTAGAAGATCTTTCCATCTACAGTAAAAAAAGACAGTGTTTTTGTTTTGGCTTGCAATGTTTAGGTGATGGATTATCTTCCTCATCTGCTTGGTCAGGTCCTCAGTAACAAACACCCTGAACTGTGACGACTTGTGTTTTGTCATCTTCTTTTTCGGACTAATGACTCTGAATTTAGCGTTCCATGATGTAAATTCGCGTAAAATTTGGACAGTTACTTTGTGAAGTGCCCTATGGTATGTGGTTTGTCAATCTCATCAAGGGTGAGTGGTGGAGACAGATTCATTTGGTTGTTAACAATGTCCAGTACTATGTTGTCTGTTTTGATAGAATTCTGCTGAGTTGCAGAGGGTATTGGAACCTTGTGAAAGCGGAGGGTTTGTCAATCTCATCAAGGGTGAGTGGTGGAGACATATTCATTTGGCTGTTAACAATGTCAAGTACTATGCTGTCTGTTTTGATAGAATTCTGCTGAGTTGCAGAGGGTATTGGTACCTTGTGAAAGCGGAGGAAGTTCCGTATACTGTTTAGCTGCTGCTCATCAATGTCATTCTTTATTTGATTCATTTCCTCCATGGAGGTAACTAGTTTTTATTTTAGAGTAGCTTATCTTGTTTTAGTTGGTTTAGTTTAGATGATTGCTTTTTAACAGTATCTGATATGTTGTGTAAGCAAGTTGCGGAGCAAGTTTACTGTCTAGCGTGACAACGATGGATGGAATTATGACACTCGAGATGGCCTTAATAACAGCTGGAGAGGACAGCGCAGCTTTTATAACCTCGACCATCTCCTTGCACCTGCTGTCGTCGCTGATGTTAAGATTTGCGCGGAGGGAGCCGCAGGAGTGTCTACGACGGGGAGGGGGTCAGAGGTTTTATTGGACCAGACACAACGACCTTACGTCTCATAGGGTTTGACGAGTTTACATGATCGTCTGGAATTGGAACCTCAGGTGGACTACTGTCATATATCGTCCTTTTGGATCTATTTGGGGTAGATATGGCCGGCATCATGGATTGAGTTCATCAAAACAACTCGAGTCAACACACTGGAATGTATATACCCGGATAACACCTGTAGAATTACCGTACGTATTATAGATGAAAAGCCTTAGTGGTGTTTTATCTGTCTTAAACTATTTTAAATTTATTTCTGAACTTGACTTCCTGTAAAGAAGGAAAATATCACAATTTTTATTTAAGAAATAAACATGACATTTTTCAACGGAAGTGAAGTTACTTGCTACATGCACACCTACAATTTGCTTGCGCGTATATGTTTTCAAAAATGGAAGATGTGGAAATAGTGCCTGCCTGAAAAGGCGTGGCGTCAACATTTAAAATGGAGTTGTTAAAACAACACTCGCCCTCTACATTTATTTTAGTTTTTTTCCAACCTACCATGGTGGTCTCGGTGACTGATTCCTGTTTAACAGACCTAAGGTTATGTTCATTAACTACGTTAAGTGTTTGGCATACCCTGTAAGACTGACCTTGCATGCCAGCCGTTTCAAGCTGAAATAATGTTAACATGGTTTAGTATGCGCCGCGCGCCTGCATATCCTACCGATGTAGTGGCTAGCCCTATATAAAAGCCTACATTGGCTTTAGCAGCTTTTCTATCCCTAGACTAACGTTTCAGCTCTTCACACAGCTTGTAGAATGCACTTGCAGTTAGTCCTTTAAATAAGACATCCCATACGTGATGCCTTATACCTATTTCTCAACGAGCTCTTCCGTTTATCTTCGGAACACTTGTGATTTGAAGTCTTAGTGAGCGACACAATTCTCATTCACTTATTTCAGTTCAGTTCCACTGTCAGTTCCGAAGATTCGATGCGACGTGCTATTTATCATGTTGATATAACACAAATCTCGTTTAACAGAATAAAACAATTATCTATTTTGCAGGCACCGATTTTCTTTTTACATATATTTAATTTATATTGTATCCATGGAGAAAAATGCAACTTTCTTTGAACATTTCAAATTATTTTATATCCATGGGCATATTGCATATACTCTTTGTACGTCTATCAAGAGTTAAGAACTGATTTCGTTATTCATAACAACCACAACTTCGCTAAATGGTCATTTGGGTGTATTCCGTTTGTATATAAATTATACTTGTAGTAAAATCTAGATCTTGTTCCTTTATTAGTGTTTGTGTTTTTCAATAAATCCATGAAAAATGTCGGTGTTGACATGCCGTTCTTTTCATCTAAAATTTCGTTACAAATGTGGATAAGATTTTCCAATTGTCTGTCATTGCAGTCATAATCCCCGTCAAAACCTCTACGGTTGTTCCGGAGTTTTATACTGTATACAGTGCATTGCAGAAGAACGACATGAACAGGAGAATTCCTCTGCTGTATGTACCGTGCAACTTCTTCCACATCGTACAATACTTCAGCTGGTGTTAGACCGCGCATACATTTATCCCCTCGTCGTTTCTTCTCCGTAAAGTGGCAAGTGCCAAGCCATAAGATTACAATTGGCCTTTCCAGTCCGCTCAACCTTCTATACGTCCTTTCTAACAAATCTCGGTCAGAAGCAAGGGCGCCGTTTTTCCAAACGATTTCAAGTGAGTCCCTTCGCTCCAGATGTCGGGATAGGTACCTGTCTGTTATAAGGAACACCTTCCTATCCCGCAACTCCGACTATCCCTCCAAATCTTTATGCATTCTCGAAATTGGCTTTGATATTGAATTAACTGACATGCGTTGGCGATGTACTGCCAAACTAGCGTCTCACATGATTTGGCGAATTCACATGATCGTCTTGAATTGGTGCCTCTGATGGTCTATTGTCATATATCGTCTTTTTGGATCTGGTGTATATACGGCCGGCATCTTGGATTAAACAACTCGAGTCAACACACTGTAATGTATATACCCGGATTGCACCTGTACAATAACCGTACTTAATGTAAATAAAATGTCTTTGTGGTGTAAATACGCCATTTTCACCGAACGTGAAGTTACTTGCTACATGCACACCTACAATTTGCTTGGGCCTAGAATTATTTTCAACCAAAGATGTGACAATAGTGTCAACCTAAACAGGCGTGGCGCCAACATTAAATAGTGGGTTGATAAAACAACAGTCGCCCTCCAAATTCTGTTTACCCGCAGAAGGCCTAAGTGGCTTACAATTTGTGTCGTAGCCATCGACATCCTTGAAGGCAAGTATTGAACTGTGTTTATGAACTCTACTACTAAAGCTAGCCGAAGACAAGCTTACATACTCTACCACTTGTGTTACCTTACCAAACGCTTGGTTACAATTTGGACCCCATTGAAACCCAACATCCAACAATGCAAGGGCGATATTTCTTCTTTATTTGAGGCATTCCCACAAAAAGAAATTGTAGAAAAAGCAAAATAAATTAAAACTCATTTCACCCACAGATCTTGACCCAGTTAATGCAATACTCTCGTAGTTCTTACACGAATTTTGTTTGCTTATATGCTCTATTTTGTTGACAGATGGCCAAGACCCTGACATAGGCGTTGACATTCCGGGACAGTAGAACAATACATACAATTAAAAAAAATCATTAGGACAATGCCTACAGCATGAAATATAATGTCTTCTAAAATATTTAGATATACAAAGATGTGCAACTGCACTCCAAGAAACTGAAATTGGAATGACCACTCGCAAAAGATGTATACATACTGGTAGAAATAACTCAAGCGTGACACACGAGTTCACCTTAACTCTAACCATACACACACAAATAAAACAACAAGTCAAAGGGACACAACTCAAATAAACTAAGTGTAAACTATCAAGAGTTATCTGAATTTTTTAACTTAGTCGCATACTATTCGTAGACCAACCAATGACGTCCTGTCATTTGCATATATAACATAAAATTATAAACTTTCCGTCACGTAATTTTACATGAGGTACTCTTTAGTACGATAACCATACAACATACATTTATATAAGGAAATGAATTTAAAGTACACGAACGCCATTATAACTAAGTATAAATATACATCAAACCACTACTTTAACTTTACTATTACAGTAAAATCTGTATAAAAAAACTGAAGAAAGGGTAGCTCTCAGGAAACAAGGCCTGAATAAGAAAACAGCAGCCTCGGTTTTATTGAAGCTGTTCATCAGTGGTAATGAAAGATGCCACACCACTGACGCCCCCTAGCGCATAAGCGGAACTCCATTTTCA
>Ga0224511_10001802_pt1 | contig 13558 bp, 3 predicted proteins | sample SF_May12_sed_USG_2_FD_169988 | JGI IMG/M metagenome (GOLD analysis project Ga0224511, IMG submission 169988) | Sediment microbial communities from San Francisco Bay, California, United States - SF_May12_sed_USGS_8_1 | ecosystem: Environmental > Aquatic > Marine > Sediment | place: USA...
CTTTTATACCCTCATATTTATATATTGCATTATTTGTAAAGCACTTTTGAACGTGTAAATATGCATGAAACGAGTGCTATATAAATTTGGTATAATAATATTATAATAATAATAATGTTATATACCGGCCGTTTGCTGACAATGTGTACCATACTACCCCTTTGTTTTTGCTTGCCTTGATAGATGTAACATGGTGTGTGTAGTTTGAAATAGATTATTAAATATACATACATTAAGTTCTTTCTTATATATATTAATGCGAATATTAAAAAACAATTGAAACATAAAAAGGAAAATATATGCAACACCTAACCACAAACAAATTATTCAGACATGTATATGGCTTCTTCTGCAGGTAGTGTTCATTCTATGGGTGGTGTGTCAATGTGTTATTATATGTTTGAGGAGACTAAATTGTTCTATTGATTTTCTGCAATCTACCACAATGTACTGGTCCGAATGTATAGCCCTTTATTTCAAAAATGTTTTCAAAATATCGCCGAATGACATTGTCTAAGATGTAAAATGAATTTTACGCATTGTATGGGGATGTTGTTATGCAAGTTTAGAAGCTAAATGAACGTCTAAAGTCCCTTCAATAAAACGCGTTAGCCGTAACAAACAATAATTACAGTAATGATGCCTTTGGGACATAGCCCGATTGAAAAATAAACGATACTCATTTAAAAAATCAAGTGATGAGAAACTCCTCATTTAAAATTCATAGACTAAACCCCGCAAATCGATATTAGTAACACTTCATCTTGACAAACCTCATATTAATAACGAACAAAAACGATATCTAGCACAAATGCGTATATTGTCGTTCTGTTAATCCGGTTGACAACCCTTCAAATATTTCAGATGTATAGATTCTGATATTGGCATGTACATCTTTTTATTGATATAATATCATTTTAACATGATAGAAAATCTACATGCATAGTGAATTCATCATGTAGAAAAGAACATCAAATACAAGTAAGTAACAACGAAGAAGAAAACATGTGCTAAATATAATATACCCCAAAAATCGCATTCTTTTTCTACGAACCATATTCCGCACTATATTATTAAGTTATACATGTATGGATTGTACGTATCAATTGAGGTGTCTATGGTAAGCGATTTATGTACCCTTGCACGGAGCAGTTGTGTATTGTAACATAAACGTTCCAAAATGAAATTATCGACATAATATTAAGAACTACTCGTGTTTGTAAATATCGCTTACCTTACAGTAAAAACATAGTTTTGTCTTAGATTTTTTTTCGACACCCTTTTTCCTTCAATATAATTTTATATTATTGTTTATAATCCATACGTGAATACTTAAGCTATTAAGCACATTTATGTAAACTGAACAAATACCAACACATTTATATTTAGAAGTACAAATAGGAAACATATATATTCATATTGTTAATAGTGTTCAGTGGTTTTTCAATAAATTGAGCTCGTGAATGTTATTACATTTAAACATATGTATTTTAGATACCTTCTTTTTAAAGGGTTTTCGAGGGAGTGTCCCTTTTTAATTTCCTGCATACAGATTTTGATAATACTTTGTATGCCAACAGCTTATGTCTTAAACAAGTGAAACATAAAATAAAAACATTCGGTCATTGGTCTTGTTTTGCTTTTATCGTAGGATGTATATTATGCTATTTTGACTTCATATATATCTTTAGGTTAAGAAATATGAAAAGTAAGAAAAACTCAACATAAAATTGTCATGCATATGTTATATCTGTTACTTGAAAACAGTGCAAAACATTTTAGCAATTTGATGAATTTGGGGGAAATTTATATTTTTTCTCTTTCAACAGCTGGAGTCAGGGAAGCGCCTTTTTAACAACTGTTTGACGTACTTTTACAATAAAAGACCAGGCATTTAGATTTAAACGAAACTTTTCAAAATTGTAAAGCAATATGTTGTTATCATAAAACATAACAAAAATTGGGGGGTCATCGCACTTTAAACAGATAAATAGTTAAAATAGAATCCACCCGTTCCGGGAAATGTAATAACTACTATGTGGATGAAGCTGAGTTATTGCGTTATACCACAAACAGTATTTTTAAGATGTAGAACATAATTGTTCTTTATTAATTTTCGTATTTGGACCCGGGATTCAAAAGTACCAAATGCTAAAACCATGAATAGAATCCAGTCTCGGGTCTCGGGTCTCGGGTGCCGGGTTTTAGTATCCACAGTGCTGTTTTTACAGCAAAAGTCACTCCGAAATAATAAACTCCCGCAATACCCTTTAAAATTAAAACGATTTTCATTTATAAAAAGAAATACTGCACTAAAACAACTCGATCCTTACCTCGAGATCACCAATGTATTCACCCTTTCGTTTACGTCCTTTCGGCGAGTGCTTGACGGAAACTGACGTTGACGCATTCATGACGTAAAATTGCAGACGTCCGGAGCAGTCCAAATCACTATCAGTTACCTTTCCAACAACGTATAAAATGCAAGTATCACATAACCACGTTATTGTGTAAAACAAATCACAGATGTTTCAATGTTTCCTCTTTTTGTTAATACACCATACAAAAATTATTTCTTTATTCATAAATGATCGCTATTCATGTTTTTACTTAAGCCGTTAGTTACACCAACGGATATTTTCCCCTCTACATATGCATGTAGATTCCATTAAACCTTCTGGTAAGAATCTTAATATAGACTTTTTCTCAACCAGAAAAAGACAAAAAAGTCAGGTCATGTCATTTGCAGACGTTGAAAATCTTTTTCGTCACAGCTCCATTGAGGATATGCAGTTATGTAAGTAAGTATCACGCAAAAGCGACCCGATGATGAGTTCAGTATTCAGATCCACTATATCTTCTATTCTTCTATTATTGAAACTGTCCCCGCCGTGTGTATGGTTCTAAATGGTAGTCCTCGCTGCTGCGATGCTCGGCTGGAACACAGAACGATCATTAAGTCACTTATCTCGCGGGAGTAAACCGTTTAGATGCAGATCAAATACATAACGGACCAGGGGATGCTGTTCAATATGGTGTAACAATCTGTTTGAATAGCAGGCATTAACAAAATAATATCGACTTTGTGCAATAACGTTCAATAATGTTGTCAAACTGTAAATGCAATGTATATTTGTAAGCATTTAGAGCAATCAAGGAACAAATACGGATTCTTTTTTTCTGTTTTTTTTTGTCTGGTGCAATTTAAATAACAAAACATACACAGCCCCTCCTAGCGCATGCGCGGTACTTTATTTTTACACCAAAGAAACAAAACCCGCACACGTCATGCTTTTAGATCACCAAACAAAGATATTCAGAATGTTGAAGTACGGGGCAGATTTTAAAGACGCCATGATGGTAAATAAAGTATTTTAACCTGATTTACGTTTATAACTGTCCACGCAGTTTTACACTGTTTGTTGCCAAGTCTACATTGTATACGCAGGCAACAGACACACAAATAACATAACTATTGACCTGATCTTTCACCCTCTATTGTTTTAATATAAACAATGTTTTTTTACAAATAATGCTATAGTATATGTATGTGTTCGATATGTAAAGTACAAAAACATTGATACTTGGAAATATGATTTTGATAGATCGACGTACACATGACAGAAATGATTTGTCAACAGTTGATGGATTATTAGAAGTGAATGTGAGTGCCACGTTAGAACGCTCGTTAGTTACTAAATACATAATTAACGTTGATCTAGTCAGCGGTTTCTAATTCGTTATCGGATTTCTCGCTTGAGCATCGGAACATAACACCACAAAGTGACAGATCACACATGTTATATTTGTTTTCATGACAGGCAAAACCATTTCGATTAGGAAAGGTGTCCAATATAGTAAATAATTAAGAACTACGAAAGTACAAGAACATACAGCTAAGCACATGTGTGTTTTCAGAATCTACATAAACGCTTTATGTCATTGTTGGGTGTCTCTGCTATTGAACATTAGTGTCCGAAAACGCTTGTTCGAAAATAATGTAATGTTTCAAACATTTTCGAGGTTTATTGTCTTTCTATGTGCTTGTGATAAAGTTATATATATATATTAAATACATGTTCAAAGTAGAAATGTGACCAAAAAGTAGACAGGGTCAAGTTTACAGACACCACGACAAAATGGCTCGTACACCACACTAGCGATTCCAAGGGAGGCGGGCGGGCGCCGGATGCTACCCCTCCCACTAGCCCCCCCCCCGTTGACAAAGCGAAGGTTCCCCGTAAGGTCAAATCCTGGATCCTGGATCCTGGATCCGCCACTGCACCATCAAACACATTTAGCACAGTACGAAAAATGATTTGTCAATGGAATGTTGAGTTACCGCCTTCATCAATACATTTCATTAGCGCAAACCTCACACGTAAGGGTTGTTATTGGAAATCGCCAGCAGTTTTGTATTACGTGTAGGTTTAACAAATTACAATGTTTATTCAACCATAACTGGTGACACCCACCCGAATTGGATTATTTAAACAGTGTCTAAAGATCAGGTTCAGGTTTCAAATTGAAAGCTATGTAGCAAAGTGAAACTATATTAAATTGTGTTGGTATAAATTTTGCTATGATTGTAGAAATGGAACGCTCAGTTAAACTGTTTACCTTCATACAACATGTTTTTCCACTTCTCTTACCTAGAAGAGCCATCACATCACTTTTTAATTAGTAAGTACACACAGTTATGTCTTTGAGAAAAGCAACTTCAAACTGCAAATGCATAGGTTTCGCTGACAAGGTAATTAAAATAAGACTTGTACACCTATTTTGCACTGCATTAGCCACAAATACCCATTTTCGTAGCGTCAAAAACGAAATCAGTATTTGCTTTACCGTATGTTGTGGACTTCTATTTATTCACCTGTACGTTTTTCCCTATTCCATTTGATAAGTTAGACAACTATCAACAACCTATATGTTGAAGACAATGAATCATGGTGTTTTTTACCTGAGCACTGAATTATTCACAACGGTACCAAACTTCCAATCACAAAACTTATCCTTAACACTGGTTTTCTAAACCACTGGTGCAATACGACGTTGTCTTAAAATATGTTTGTGTTAATATGCAATAGGTGTTTATGTTAAAGTAATTATTTGGCATGTTAAACAGGCAGTAACAAAAACAATATCCTGCTGCGTTTCTCGTACTCTGTTACAAAAATATTATAAAAAAACCAACATCCAGTATCGGTTAACACGCAATATAGTGTTTATTATTGTAAATAATTCAATGATAACTACACATTTTGCGTTTAAACATGACTTTAGTATACAGTTTACGAACCCAATTTGACTATGTTTTGACTAGTTTCAAATGTGCTGATGCACTAAAACAGAGCAGTAAACTACTATTACAAAATGCAGTTGAATAATTTATACTTTTTAGCTACAACACTCAGATGACAGCTAAAAGCTATGCGAGCTTACATATAAATGTATACCGAGATCAGAGACCATTTTCCAATACTTAAGAAACGCCAAAATGTATGTCGCCTAGAAATATACGCATAAGTAGTGAATTTTTTAATTGCAATATCATCCTTCAAGCACTTGACAAAAGGTGTAACATTTTTTAAGCGGACTTATTATACATGTATTTGTATGAACATTTTATTACAATGCTTAATTTCAAGGCATTTGGATCATAATGTTTTTTTCATAAATGTGAAATGTGAATGCAGCGTCTATCGATAAATCTTTCACACCGTCTAGCAGTATGCAAACTAAAAGTTTTTTTGGCCGGTATTTAAATTATTACGTGTGCGTTGCAAATTACTGATTCATAGCAGAAACCTATTTAATAGCTTATCAGGTAATAACAAAAATTGACGAATAAAAATCACTAACTTTCACAAGTATCAGTGCCGTAATAAAATTATAAATACAGACTTTGATTAGGTTACACAACGTTGTCGACGAGATTTTGATTTGCTTAAAGTACCATACTCTTACATTTAAACTCAATGATATTTTTGTTACTTACTCGTACATTGAAAACAATTTCACAATATTATGTAATTGAAAATATACTGAATTAAGTACTTGGTTTAAACATATTTTATTAAACTACAAAAACACATTGTTAACACAAATTTACAAACATTTCAAGCAGTGGATAAGAACGAAAGATGATTATCTTATCAAGTTCTTCTCCAGATATATACAAGTATAACTTTAGTGGTGAGCTAACTAGTGTACAAATATATTTGGATACTAATTTTTTTTCGCGGAGTGTTAACTATGTAATAGAACGAAATTGATGCTTCTTCTAAGGTGAGATGCGTGTGTGTTAGAATTCATATTTGGAAAATGAATGGGGAATGAATCATAGGAAGTGGGGGGAAAAAGAGAGAATGAAAGAGAGTAAATAGAGTGGAAGACAAGCAAATTTCACAAATCACTTGTAGGGTTCACCGTTCGAATCTTTGGCTGTCCTTTATGTACTTTTGAACTGCCTCGGAAATAGCAGAGTTGCTTCTCAGGTCTTTTGAATTGTCACCATGTAGAAGAATATCGACCGTAGGGCAAGTGTTCGGAGACACCTTGTCAATAAGTTCATGTCTTATATCAGAATTACGTTGACACTGGAGTAAGAAATGCTAAGTACTTGCTCTTTATATCAAGGAGATTGTGTGTATAGTTAAACCTTTTTTAATCTTTGTATTTTACCGATTGTTAACTAAAGTCTGACACGTATATATACCTAAAGCCATTAAAACGCAACTTTTTATAAGGCATTTTCAATGCAAAAGGTTTACATGATATTGGAAGCTATGGCAATCAAAGTAAAGAATTTTTGTCAAGCACATTTAATTGTAAAAATATTTCAATACAGAAAATTGCCATTTGAGATTTAATATTTATGTGATCATTAACTGCTGCTGTAATTGAAATTTAGTCGTAATGACGTCACATGGACCAAAAATAAATTTGCAAACAAAAAAAGTTGTAAAAGTTAACAAATAATGTATAGCTGATGACCAAGCAACATTTAAAGTCAGTCTTTAATCAAACACCCTGTTGGCATACTTTTTACCACACTGTCATGTGAGGTTGCTGAGTGCAGATTTTCAAGAACTCTTTGTCAAGCAATTGATCTTTTGATTTCTTGTTTAATGTTTGTCTTCTTACCCACCTCTTAAAGATGTTAGTAAGAAGCATTGAAAATTTGCGACTACTCGCTTCGAAATACCCATATCAGAAAAGGGGTGTACATTCATTGAATGGGCAATTTTGCAGTACATTTTTTATGTTTATAAAACAAAAACATGCTGTTTACCTGAAAGAACGTTCATCCAATGTGATAAGACTCTATTTAATAAAGTGGGTATTTGAACCTTTTGATTTCACAGGTTTAAACAAAGTTGCGTAATTAATGGTCTTAAGTATATGTTCATTTATTAATGGCATGTGTTAAGGATAAAGACAAGTGTAGAAAGTTCAGTAAATATTGTAAAGTAACTTCGACGACTTAAACTATGTTTGAAATAATATACCCAAGCTACATGTCACTTACAAGAAACACATTACCTGCTAAGTTGTATGAACAGGTACCTAATTAACGTATATTGGATAAGCGATTTATGAAGCAATATGTAACACGTTACCTTGCACTAAGTGCTTGTAAACAGTTACACATTCGTTCCACAGTCATGCTAAATAAATCAACAGCACAATCTAAGTTTTTGTTTGTTTGCGAATCATTCTGCTTGTATAGTTAAAAACTGTGTTTGGTCTTTTTATATTGTTGATGTCAAGAATTGGATAACTGTAACTGTTATGCTATATATTGAAGTTTCCTCTCCAAACCTAGTTAGGAGGGAATGCTATAGTTGTAATATTAACTTTACCATGTATTGTTTTTTTTTAAACTAGGCCCTTCTGCCACGAGCCTTTGATGAGGTTCACAGGCATAATTCTATTGTACTTAGGACTCTCTGTTTTCTCCCTTCCCGTCTTTTCACTCTCCTATCATTTTGTTTATATTCTAAGTGGACTTGGTAGCGATAGCAAATGCATTTTGATTTAACTACATCTCCGTGAGTTTATCATTCCTCAATGTAATATATGTGAAACATTTTGACCAATATATCTAGCAGATAAGATCATATTGGTGAAACATTTCTGTTTAATTTTACTTCTTTTTACTTTCCTATCATTTTGTTCATATTCTAAGTGCCCTGGTTGAAGATAATAAATGCAATTTTCTTTCTTTTACTTCTCCAGGAGATGTTGAGAAAGTGTGAGGTTTGCTATAGCCTAAAACTGGTTTAAATTCCCAATGAAAGTCATTGACCGTACCAAGGCGGTAACTCAACATTCCTTGGAGAATTCATTTAAGAACTTATAAAGAAAAAAAGAAGAAAAAACATCCGAAAAACACAAAATATAGTTTTTCTAAATGTCTGTTGCGTCATGATGTTGTACGTGCTTTTGTGTCGTTCTGTGTGTTAGTTTTATTACGGGCCATTTTGTCATGGTGCCCTTAAACTTGTTCTTGGTCTTGTTCCACTAAAGAACTGTCAGTTCGTATGACATTTGTTTTGCAAGCTATTAAAACTCATGTAAAAAGTACTGTCATAAAGTTTATGAGAACTCTGGGGTTAACTTATTTTAGTCTATAGATAACTCCCTTGAAGTTATAAATGCAATTAAATCTAAACGCAGCATGGTTTCTGAAGTCAATACTTTTGATTATTCGACATTGTATACATCTTTACCACTGCCCTTAGTAAAAAGATTACTTTTAGGACTTGTTAAAAAACTTTTGCAAAATAAAAAACGACTTTTATTGTAGTAAGTAGGAATAAGGCCTTTTCTCTAATTCTAAATATAATAATTGCCTATACTGGTCATGTGAAGATGTTTGTGATATACTTTGTTTTCTGCTTGATAATTGTCTAAGTTCGGGGATGCTATATATAAACAAGTTACAGGTATACCCTTGGGAGCTAATTATGCACCTTCGGTGGCTGATCTTTTTCGATTTCGTTATGAGAGTGAATTTTTTAAAAAAAATCTCAAAATCGAATGATTTAAATTTAATTGAGTATGCAACAGGGTTGAAGATTTTAATGAAAGAAATTATATCATGTCTCGCAAACTTTTAAAGCAAGGTTTTTTATATCATAAACTTAGAAAAACAATTGGAAAATTTTATAGCAAGCATTTTGATTTAGTAAAGCAGTTTAATTCTTCTTTGATTAATTTGATAGAGGGGGTATATCGCATCCACATTTCTATTTTGTTATGAGAGTGAATTCATGAAAAACCTCTCAAAATCAAATGATTTAAGTTTTATAGAAAAGTTTAATACATCTTTTAGGTATCTTGATGATTTATGTTCATTAGACAATAGTTTGTTTCATACGTACATTAAAAATATTTTCCCTTTTTCTTCTTCAGTCAAATAATAGTGAAACATTCTTATAAATATCTACAAAAACTATTTTGCCAAACACAGGAATCCGTCAATTCATACAATATGCCGAATTTGAAAATCTGCTTTCACATCTCCATTGAGGATATGCATTTATTTGAGAAAATTAAACTGATGAAAGGGATAGCCCTCAGGAAGCATAGTCTGCACGAGAGCTGCACACAACGCGAACATATGATGGGTTCAATATTAAAATTCACTATATTTTCTGCCTTCTATTATTTAGACAGTCACCGCCTTGAATATGATTCTAAATGGTAGACCTCGCTGCTGCTATTCTCGGCTGGAAAACACAGAACGATCATAAAGTCACACAGCTCGCGGGAGTAAACCGTTCAAATACATAACGGACCGGGGGGATGCTGTTCAATATTGTTAAACCATCTGACTGAATAGCAGGCATTAACAAAATAATATCGACTCTGTGCAATAACGTTAAATGATATTGTCAAAATGTAAATGGAATGTATATTTTGGTGCATTTAGAGCAATCAAGGAATAAATACGGATGCTTTTTCTGTTTTTTTTTGTCTACAGGGGCAAAACATACTTAATACCTTGCCCTTAAAAGCTTATAACAACATACTGGGTAATAAGGCGAATTAATATCCACCAATTGATTACATAACCAAACGTATTAAATTGTGTAGGCAATACATATAATATAACATATAAGTAAAAGTATATTCAAAATTATATAAATGCATTTTGTTCGGCACTGTAAATGCGTTTTAACATTAATCGACAACGTGGTAACACATTTAATGTCTTTGTGTAAAGCGCTTTAATATTAGATAGCCAACACGATATTCAAAAAAATCTTAAACAACGAGTTTTCATAAGGCAAAGCCGACATGGAGAAAATAACAATCTGCGTTTTATTGAAATTGTTCGCCAATAGAAGATGCCACCCTATCAACCCCTCCTAGCGCATGAGCGGTACTTTATGTTTACACCAAAGAAAGCCCCAAACGCCATGATTCCAGATCACCAAACAAAGAACTATAAAATGTTGTGGAAGAGGGGACATTTTGAAGACGCTATGATGGTAAATGAAGTATTTTAACCTGATTTACGTTCATAAATATCAATCCTTTCCATGCAGTTTAACACTGTCTGTTGCCAATGCTATATTGTATACGCTGGCAACAGACACACATAGAACATAACTAGTGACCTGATCACTATTTTACAAATTATGAAATATGTCTTTTTGAGATATGTAATTAAAAGTAAAAATCATTGATATTTCGAAATATGCTTTGGACAGATTGCCGTACACATGACAGAAATGAGTTGTAAACATAAACTAGATGATGGATAATTAGAAGTGAATGTGACTGACACGTAAGTACGCTTGTTAGTTACTAAAACATAGTTAACGTTGATCTAGTAAGCGGTTTCTAATTCGTTTTCGGAACAGAACATAACACCACAAAGTGACAGGTCACACATGTTATATTTGTTTTCATGACAAGCGAAACGGTTTCGATTCAGATAGGTGTTGAATATAGTAAAAAATAAGAACTACGAAAGTACAAGAACATACAACTAACCATTTGTGTTTTCAGAATCTACATACACTCTATATGTCCTTTTCGTGTGCCTCTGCTATAGTAATCAACCAAGACAGTTGCACTACAGCTTAGAATTCGCGCATAGTACGAACAAAAGGGTCCGGCAACGCTTGTTTGAAAATATTGCAATATTTCAAACATGTTCGTTGTCATTTGTCTTTCTATGTGCAAGTTATATATATATTAAATATATGTTCAAAGTAGAAATGTGACAAAAAGTAGACAGGGTCAAGTTTATAGATACCACGACAAAATGGCTCGTACACCACACTAGCGGGTCCAGGGGGGCGTCTGGATGCGTCGCGAACCAATGATTATTTTAATATGCCAAAACGATAAATGTCCTCAATTGTTTTACGCTCGTTTCGTCGCGATAGTTTTTAAACCAAATTTTAATAGAAAATCGGCCAAAACATGCTAACAATGACTTATGTTGCAACCGTAAACACTTTCTACCCCCCTCCCAACGCCCCCGTAAGGTCCAATCCTGGATCCACCACTGCACCAACAAACATACTAAGCACAGTACAAACATGATTTGTCAAAGTGTTTTGAGTTACCGCCTTCATCAATGACTTTCATTGGGGTTTAAACCACACACTAGAGCAAACCTTACACAAGGGTGGTTATTGGAAATCGTCAGCAGTTTTGTGTCACGTGTTGGTTTAACATGTTCAAATGTATATTCAACCATAACTGGTGACACCCATACGAATTGGATTATTTAACTAGTGTCTAAAGATCTGGTTTATGATTCAAATTGAAAGCTATACAGTTATCCGACGTATGTTATTATGCAAAGTGAAACTATATTAAATTGTATTATGATTTGCTATGGTTGTGGAGAGGGAACGTTCGGTAAAAGCACGGCTTACCTGCATACAATATGTATTTCCCCTTCTCTTATCTAGCAAATACTTTAAATCACGTTTTAATTAGTAAGGGCACATATTTATGTCTTTGAGAAAAGCAACTTTAAAAAGCAAACACCTAGGTTCCGCTGACAACGTAATTAAAATTAAGACATGCATACCGGTTTTTGCACTGCATTAGCCACAAATACCCATTTTTCTTAGCGTCAAAAACGAAATCAGTATTTGCCTTGCCGTATGTTGTCGACTTTTATTTATTCACCTGTACGTTTATCCATTTTCCACTTGATAAGTGAGACAACTATCAACAACCTATACGTTGAAGACAATTCATCATGGTGTGGTTTTTATACCTTAGCACTGAAAGATTCACAACGGTGTCTTTAACACTGGTTTTCTAAACCACAGGTGCAATAAGACGTTGTCTTAAAAAATGTTTGTGTTAATATGCAATAGGTGTTTATGTTAAAGTAATTATTTGGCATGTTAAACAGACAGTAACAAAAACATTAACCTGCTGCGTTGCTTGTACTGTGTTACGAGATAAAAAACACCAAGTCCAGCATCGGTTAACACGCAAAATAGAATTTTTAGATAAGGTCTTTATTATTGTAAATAATGCAAAAATAACTACTCATTTTACGTTTAAAAATGATTTTAGTATACAGTTTACGAACCCAACTTGACTATTACATTTCGTCACGATAGTCGGTTAGTTTAAAGTTTTACAATAGAGAAAACAATTTTTATATTGTGATGACAATTATGTAGTAACAATACCCAGATCATTGAAAACGTGACTGCAGCATATAATAGCCATTTGAAAATGACATGTTTATAACTGGTTTTTTCGTTTCAAGCGGATAAATCAAATGATATTTAGACAATACAAATGAAATATATGTTCGATACATGTTACTGACAAGAGATGGGTCATGTTACAAGGCACTGTGGTAATCAAGCACTAAGTGTTTAGCATTTTTAATATTCGTTATAGATATTCATTAATATAAGCTCCAACTAAATGGTGAAACATGTACGTACAGTGGTAACTTAACAACTGCATTAATTCTACACTGATATCAATTGTCACAGTGATTTTTGCACATACGACTTCTACAAAATATTCAAGACAGCCGGACACATCAAAGAGAGATACATTTATCTACATTGTGTAAATCTATATTACTCATAAATTGCAATGTTACACACAGAACCAGAATCGGTTCGTTTTAACACAGCCTGCTTTCTGTATTACTGTGCAATTATGATATGCTTTTCAACCATATTTCCTAAGCAGAATATACTTTTTCCGCATATAATTTGACAATAGATTGTCTCATTTGTCCAGTTTTCTTGTGAAAATATAATGTTTATTTTGCTGATAAGACGAGAGTTCCTGACGGCAGGCACGTACTTGTACTTCTATTAAGTAAAAAAGCATATTATTTATGCCCTCTTGCAATCTGATAAATATGCGAATTTGTACGATGACATACTACATGTATAATCATAATATAAATTAAAGAGATGTTCAAACAAAGAATGTTGTAAACAATGTAGATATGTCATGTTTAAGGGCACCATGACAAAATGGCCCGTACAAAAACTAGCACAAGGGACGACACAATAACTCTTACAACATCATGACG
>Ga0224511_10001803_pt1 | contig 13555 bp, 10 predicted proteins | sample SF_May12_sed_USG_2_FD_169988 | JGI IMG/M metagenome (GOLD analysis project Ga0224511, IMG submission 169988) | Sediment microbial communities from San Francisco Bay, California, United States - SF_May12_sed_USGS_8_1 | ecosystem: Environmental > Aquatic > Marine > Sediment | place: USA...
TTGCTGTATGGGTAGCTTACATCAAGACGCAGCTTGGGATTGCTACCCAGGTGTCTGTGATCAAGGTCAAGGTCACTGTTACTAAAAATAGAAATTCAGTTTCTGCTCAATAACTTTAGTTTGCTTAGGCCTATTGAGACCAAACTTGCTGTATGGGTAGCTTACATCAACATGCAGCTTGGGATTGCTACCCAGGTGTCTGTAATCAAGGTCAATGTTACTGTTACTAAAAATAGAAATTCAGTTTCCGCTCAATAACTTTAGTTTGCTTTGGCCTATTGACACCAAACTTGCTGTATGGATAGCTTACATCAAGACGCAGCTTGCGATTGCTACCCAGGTGTCTGTGATCAAGATCAAGGTCACTGTTACTAAAAATAGAAATTCAGTTTTCGTTCAATAGCTTTAATTTGCTTAGGCCTATTGACACCAAACTTGGTGTATGGGTAGCTTACATCAAGACGCAGCTTGGGATTGCTACCCAGGTGTATGTGATCAAGGTCACTGTAACTAAAAATAGAAATTCCATTCAAAGACCCCTTCACAAGCCTTCACAAGATCAAAGCAAATCTACCGCAATGGGCGGAGTTTGAAATTTTGCGGAATGGTGCATTGGATTCATGATCAGAATGTCGGCAAACTTTCTCCATGATGATTTATACTAGACAAAGCGCTTAGTCTGGTTCAGTTGTCTAATTCATGGCTTGCTCGTGTAAAAAAGCACTTAGACACTTGCGGACTGAGGGGCTAGTGGCAGTCTGCAAAATAGTCTATAAGCCCGAAGCCCGAGTTGGATAAACAGCATGTCAGTCAATAAGAATTGTATACAAAATAGCCAGACCGGTCCAACTTAATTTTGGAGTAAAATACTAAACAAAGAAACAATTTAACATATTAATGATTGTGGAGTTATTTGTTCATAAAAAAAAACGCAACCAAAATTTAAATTAGGGCAAGTCAATGCATTTCTTATAATTATGAATTATGACCACAACAAAAAAATGGGCTATTTAAATTTCAGTCGGGCTATAGAAAATTCTATTTGAAAAGCCAGAAGGGCAATAGTCGAAAAAATAATTAAAGTGCAGACTGGCAGGTACTGATGAACCCTGTGAATTATTCTTGGAAATTATTTGACAAAAAACTCAGCATCATCTTCTCGTGCTGAAAAAATACAAAATGGAAGGTATTTGAAATCTTACTTATAAAAAAAATCATTATTTCTACATTCAGGTTTATATTCTGGTCAGAAATCATGGGGGAGAAGCAACTTTACCGAGCAACCTTAGACGGAACCGATAAACGAGCTATCGGAGGCGGCGAAAATTGGAAAAATATTCTCTACCCAGAATCCCTGGTGGTTGACTTTGACACGGACTACCTGTACTTTAGGTCCCCAGGGTAGGCTAGTAGATTGTTTGTATTTCAAGCTAAGATAAAATAATTTGCACTGACCAATTAACATGCTCTAATTAAGCAAACAAAAATGTCAATGCTTTTTTCTTTCACTAATGAGGTAAACAAAAACGTCAATGCAGTTTATGCATAATATATGCTTTTTTTCTTTCTTTCACCAATCGAGTAAACAAAAATGTCAATGCTGTTTATGCAAAATATATGCTTACTTTTCTTTCACAGAATATAAGTGAATATTAAAAAAACATATATAATAATTTACTTGTCTATTGCAGAACAAGGGGTATAATGCGTTGTGACCTTGATGGAAGAGGTTTTCAGCTAGTAATTGGTCATCGGAATCCTTCTTCCCTCGCAGTATTTGGACCCTACCTGTTCTGGCTTGAGTCTGATAGCGGTCAGTATTTTTGGCCCCACTATTTTGGAAGTGGAGGTTGTGGGTTGTTTATGATAAAGATTTGCCTTTGTCCGATGTTTGTAGACTTAATTTTGTATCGCCTTAAACTATAAGTAGAAGTGATAGGCGGTATAATTAAATATTTAAATACTTTCAGCACATGAACTTGTGCACCGAGGTATTTGAAGCTAAAAAGACGGCTTTTATGGTTAAAAATAAGTAAACAAAAACAATTTACGACTCTACTTAGCTTATATTTTTTCATTTGGTTACCCGACACACACTTAATTCGTTGGTTAATCCCGACCAGGTGCCGTATATCGAGCCAACAAGTTGACTGGTCTAGAAGTGCAGACGATTGCTGACTTGCTGGATGTTAATCACTCAGGCCAGATCAGCATCTTCCGGAACCGATCTGTTGTATGTAAGTAGAATTTTTTTTTAATGCTTTTTGGTGGAATAAACTTATATTCCACTGTCCTTAATATTTTTCACTACAGTGAAAAATATATTTGTTAGGCCGGTGTCTCCATAGGGCTGACGTTGTTTTTGTACCCAGGCTTACTTTTATGAAGTCGCTAAATAAATTTCTATCTTACACCAAAGATCCAAACAAATATCCTTTATTTATTTCATAAAAAGGCTTTACTGCGGAAACATTGGACATAAAAAAGTTCATTGTTTTTTTTGTATTTTTGTTTTTGTTGGTTTATTCTAGTATATTGTATGTGAGTAGAAAGAGATATTGTGAAATTTGTTGCGGTGGTCTAATTTTGGCAACGTTTGCGCACCATCATTTGTTCATACTCAAAACCACAATAAATTTTTTACATGTACCCGGTATGTCATGAAAAGTAATCTGAAGTGCCCAAAATGAAAAATGCACAAATTTAAATCCATTCTAATCTCAAGAAATTGCATTTTTGTGAATGTGTTTCATATAAGGAATTTAGGCATGGTACAATTTCGTACTGAAGTAATTGTTTGAGATTTGTTTGGTTTTGAAATTCAATTTTAATTTTGTTCTACTGTAGGAGTTTTCACTGCATATGAAATAAAACGAAACTCACCTCCTTTATTTTCATACACTATATCTAAGTTATGACACGCATCACCCCTGCGAAACTCATTATGGCAGCTGCGGGGACATAAGTATCAAATTTCATCAAGTGTCTGTGTTCAACCATAGGAATTGTCATTGTATTTGAAGATATAACTAAACAAACCAGTCCTTTAATTTCCTACACTATTTCTTGCTGGTATGACGCATCACTGTATATGAAAATAATAATTATATTTAGGTACGACACACCACCCCTGCGCGACCCGTAACGGCGGCTGCAGTGACATGTGTACAACGAATGGAACAAGCGATATCGTGTGCCAATGTTCTACGATTGGTTTTGAGCTGGACTCAGCAGGCAAACAGTGTGTGCCGGTCCACAACAACTGTACAATCAATCAGTTTGCGTGCTCTGATGGAAAATGTGTCAGGTAGATTCTCTAACTGTTATAACGTTGTAGGGACATTTTATTTCAGGTTTTTAATTTTTAATTTCAACGAAATTTTGTTTGGTTTTTAAATTCAATTTTAATTTTGTTCTACTGTAGGAGAACAAAACGAAATAATTATTCACTCTTGTTATATTGTGTATAATTTAAAATCCTTGAATTCAAGTGTCCACCAACATATCGTCATAAAAAAACGAACTTTCATGCCCATAAAATTAAATGATTTCACAGTACTCAATAATATTCCAAAATCTCTAATGAATGCCCCTGCCTTAATAAACACCTCATTCCCTTTTTATATGACTGTTTGAAAAAAAAAAGAGACCTATAATAGGAACACCTGCGACGGGCAGGTGCAATGCGCAGAAACCATGTGACTTCTTAAGTTCGCTGGACACACAAAATGGCGACAGAAGTCACCGCTTCGAGGTAAAAAAATGGTGATTTGATATATTTACACACGATTTGCAAATTGCAGACTAGGCGCAGTAAACGCGCATTTACTTAAAATATTTGTACCAAATGTTTGTTTTCCTCAGTACTGCTCTGCTTAGGCCTGAAAACGTGCCAAAGTTGTCAAATTCTTAGTTCGCTGGACACTTCTCCTATTTGCCAAGACTTTACAGAGATTGTGACGCCATTTGCTGTTTTATTGCGTGCATTTTAAAGAAAACTAGTCATATATTTTGTTTAAAGTGTATTTATGAAATTTGCAGGAAATAACATACCACGTTCTTAAGTTTGGGTGTAAAACTGTTTAAGTACACTGGAACTTAGTTTTAGGATGAGTACACTGGACACCAATTTTCATATGATTTTGGAAAAGTGCATATATTTATGTTGAACAAAGATATTTTGAACACTCACGTATCTGGGACAAGTATTTGTTGTTTTTTTTGCAATCTTTTTACGTTTAAAATCGCCTTTCTCTTTTTTTCAGCCCGTCTGAACCATCCAGTTCGCAAAAAAAGAGTAAAATATAGCAAAGGCACTATTATTATTATTCAAATATTGTCATGTTGCAAATACAGAATTAAAAAAATCAGTTTTAAATAGTTTAAACACAAAGGTAAATAAAGAAAAGATAAAGGTACAAGTACATGTGCTACTAATATACATTGTATAAATCAGTCTTTAAAATTTTAATTTGAACATTCCAGGACATAGAATCATTGGTGTGTGGGTACTGTGTTAAAGCGTATAAAAGCCGTTCTGGCGTGACCCAGCACGAAATTCTCCAACACAAAACCAAGCACCCTACAGATGGTGTGGCAAACTGTTCGTCAGTGCCGTTAAAATGAAAAGCCACATGTTTGTCTTTAATTTGCTTTACTTTTTGCATTCATTTTTAATTACTTTGATACTTTAATAGTCAAAATACTTATCAAAGCAGACCTTTACACACGATGCTGTATATTTATACGCACATTAAAAGCGTCACAATCTCTGGAAAGTCTTGGCAAATAGGAGAAGTGTCCAGCGAACTAAGAATTTGACAACTTTGGCACGTTTTCAGGCCTAAGCAGAGCAGTACTGAGGAAAACAAACATTTGGTACAAATATTTTAAGTAAATGCGCGTTTACTGCGCCTAGTCTGCAATTTGCAATTCGCGTGTAAATATATCAAATCACCATTTTTTTACCTCGAAGCGGGGACTTCTGTCGCCATTTTGTGTGTCCAGCGAACTTATGAAGTCACGTGGTTTCAGCGAATTGAGGTGGGTTGGCGGGCAGACATTTCCGCTCTCTAAGTCAAAGAGTTTTTATCAGGTCTTTATCAAACTTGGTGAAATACGTTGGTGTGCATAATGTCTGGACCAAGGTCTATAACCAGCCAAATCCCTCAGCCCCCCAGGCACTCCTGAATTATGACCCTTGAATTGTCCAAAATTAGGATTTCAGCTCTCTAAGTCAAAGAGTTTTTGTCCTGTCTTTATCAAACTTGGTGAATATGTTGGTGGGCATCATATCTCGACCAAGTTCTATAACCTGCCAAATCCCCCAGGCACTCCTGAATTATGGGCCTTAAATTGTCCAAAAACTGCATTAGCGGTATCTGCTCTCCAAGTTGAATATCCTGCTCCCAAAAATGTTGTCATTACCATTTGAATTTACCACAAATATGACAGGCGTATTTTGTGTCAGTTTGGCACTTTGTTGGGAATGAAAAAGAAAGAAAACATTTGGCATGGCATCATTGTGCAGTAAATAAAAATTATTAGAAATCAGCTCAAATTTAAACAAAACTGGTGCTTCCAGTAGATATAATAAAACAGTCAATAACAAAAAACAATTTTTGTTCAAGATGTAAAATGGAAAACATGCTTATTTCTGGGTAAATTACATACCGTAATTACCCCATGTATTTGGACACCCTTTGTTTTCGGACACCCCCTGTTATTCACAGAAATAATCATTTTTTAGCGTTTAAAAACATGTTTTTCGGACACCCTTTGTTTTCGGACACCCCCTATTTTTTACCGAAATAATTATTTTCAGTGTCCGACAACATGGGGTAATTACGGTACTTATTCCTTACCAAATTATAAGCACCCAGCCCCCTCATCCTTCCCCTATTGTAAAATGTGGGTGTTCATTGAAAAATAATATACATGTAGTGCATTTAACATAACACAGTATAATTATACATTAATTTTGTAACATTTATTTGATTGCTGGTTCACATAAAAACTATGGGACCTTATTTACAAAGTTTTTGTCACACAATACACAAGAAACTGTCCAAACAGTGCAAAATTTGTTGGACATTTAATTTCGTGCATTTCATGGGTAGGGCAGTACATGAATTTAAGATCCTAACAAAATACTTAGTCACTTAAAGCTTCTATCCCAGTCTTGGTTGTTTTAATTCCCAAAATCAAAACAAATACAAATAAAACAGCAGTATTTCACAGATAATCATTATCAATACAATACTTCCTTAAATTTCATTGAAATTCCTTGGTGTCCATAGAAAAATGTGAAACAAATATGTACGTCCTCTGGTCCTGGAAGGATTTCCCGGTTTATAAATATAACGGAATTCCCTTTGACGCATACCTTGCTAGATCACTCATTCTCATTATATCGGGCCAAATTTAGTCTAAGAAATGGCGATTTTTTTATTTTCACTGAAAAGGCTCAATTACTGCCCCAGACTTATGGTATATATTCAAATAAAGATGTTTTGTACTTGGGCCCACTGGAAAATGTTGATTGTTGAAATTTTGTTGGTATCGCAGTTTAACACTTTTCTGCAGTGAATTTTACATTATATATTTAACACAATATATTGACAAACATATGCATATACAAATGTGTGCATCTGTTTTACTGAAATTAAACATAAAACTTGGAATAAAGCACATTACGAAAATAAAACTATATGCCATAAGGAGGCAAATAAATGTATGTAAACACATTTTTTCATATGTCGTTTCAAATTTTGATATAATTTCAAAGATAGCAATGCCTGTATTACTTTTCCTGCTAGTTTCTTATTTCATGGTCACGTAAAATACACAATTTTTAAGGGCAAAATATAAAAGCAAAATTAATAACTCAATGTTTATGCATATTCTTTTTATGACTCTTAATAAGTTAAGGTAAGACCTTTGTAATGGACTATGAAGGATACACATTTGTATTTTTTTATCAAAATATAAACAAGATTTTTTCATTAAAATGTGATATATATTATGCTTTAACTTTTCAACGGTTGAAATTTTTTTTTAAATGCAAGTTACCTTTATTTGATTAAATTAAATTAAAGGGAAGTAATTTTACACCTTACTATCTCCCTTTCATATGAATAGAATGAAAAATTTCAATCTTGTTAATAAAATCAAGAAAGAAAAATCTGTGAAAAGCTGTCTGGTGGATCATCTGTAAATGACATATGTTTCAATGAAATAAAGTTTTTGAAACTTCTACCTAGCTGCAAATCTGTGAATCCATTACAAAGGTCTTACCTTAAATTTAATTTTGTGGGCATGAAATTTCAGGGGTTTATGACATTGGACTTGTTTGTGGACACTTGAATTTGTGCATTTCAAATTATATGCAATATAACTTAAAGCTCGAAGTCCATTACAAATAGACTACCTTAAATGATTTCACAGTATTCTGACTTGCTGACATGTACGTATGATTATGTGATATATTTTCAGTTTTGTTGAGGTTTGTGATGGAATCAACCACTGTGCAAATGATGAAAATCAACTCATCTGTGGTAAGCATAAAATAAAGCTTGTGATGATAACGTTCTATTATAGAATTAAAGTATCGACAGAACTAGAAATGACATCCGATGTCCAACAAAATTGCGAGAAAGTTCATCAAATATTGCAAGTGCGCGAAACCAGTGATACTAAAAAGATGCAGGCTTCATATTGGCCCAAATGATGTTGTACGTTATGGCTTAACGTAAATTCCCATATTTTTGTCGGGCATCATACGTCTGTCAATGCGTAATTGATCACCATATAGAATCTCACCTCAAGGCTGTTAATAACAATAGAACACATGGCAATGTTTGTAGTTAAATCTTTTTTTAAATTCAAATTAATGGTCAGGTTATGGATCTATCAATTGACATGATGCAAAGGCTACTATATCCACACCCTAAAAAATGTTGAGAATTTGATTATCAAAAAAATCTTGTGTGTCTTTGTATGTATGTCAATCCCCACATTTGTGAAAGGATAATAATTATTTAAAAAATGGTCTGGCTTTATATGTTAATTGTTAATGTTATACAAGAAACATTTTTGTATGACCTTGACATATTTGTGAGGAAAACAATTTGTTATTTCATTATTATTGTTACAGCTACAATAAAATTATGGCTTGTGTAGCAATGGCCACAGTAAACAAGATCCATTCCCTTGTGACCTTGACCTATTTACTTAAGGTTGAAACATTTAAATGCTATAATGTGATATAATGTTTAATCAGCTGTTATTTTTCAGCTTCCAGTTAATGCCCAAGTTACAGTGGTTGGTATATACCTGAGAAATCCAGTGGGACCTTGACCTACTTGGGGTTGAAACATTTCAGCAAATAATCATGACAACACTAAAAAGATTTTAATGTTGTTTAATCTAGGGATTTCCTTTTAGCCACAAGAAAATAGCTGGCAGATTTCCTTAAGTGTAATAATGGGTAGTGTTTAACTAACACTTTTCAGTGTGACCTTGACTGTTTTAGATTAAAACATATGTTGAAATGATTATAAAAGAGGATTAAATCTTTTTTCTCAATATTATGTTTCAGCAACGAGCAAATTCCAGGCAATGCCTGGTTTCTAGAAGTTTGATAATGGTTGGTGTATACCGGACACACTTCAGTGTGACCTTGACCTTGACCGTTTTAGATTAAAACATTTGTAGAAATAATCATAAAAGAGGATTAAATCTTTTTTCTCAATATTATGTTTCAGCAACAAGGAAATGTCCGCCAGGTTGGTTCAAGTGTAACAGCACTGGCAGGTGTGTTCCGGCAACCTACGAGTGTGATCATGACCTGGACTGTCCAAACGGGGAGGATGAAAAACTTTGTGGTACGAGTTCTTAGATCAAGCATGTAAACGAAGGTTGTTAAAAAATTAATGAGACTGTGCTCAGAACTTTTGAATTTGTTCAAACATGAATACGAGGGCTGATAAAAAATTAATGAGACTGTGCTCAGAACTTTTAAATTTGTTCAAACATGAATATGAGGGTTGTTAAAAATTAATGAGACTGTGCTCAGAACTTTTAAATTTGTTCAAACATGAATATGAGGGTTGTTAAAAATTAATGAGACTGTGCTCAGAACTTTTAAATTTGTTCAAACATGAATACGAGGGCTGATAAAAAATTAATGAGACTGTGCTCAGAACTTTTAAATTTGTTCAAACATGAATACGAGGGCTGATAAAAAATTAATGAGACTGTGCTCAGAATTTTTGAATTTGTTCAAACATGAATACGAGGGCTGATTAAAAATTAATGAGACTGTGCTCAGAATTTTTGAATTTGTTCAAACATGAATACGAGGGCTGATAAAAAATTATTGAGACTGTGCTCAGAATTTTTGAACTTGTTCAAACATGAATACAAGGGCTTATCAAAAATGTATAAGACTCATGTGCGAATAACTTGGTTATTTGCACAAGAAAGAAAAAACTATTTATTGATAAAATATCCTTTTTACCTACCAAGATTTTATCAGCTTATGACGACAACTCTGGGAATAGCGTTTTTCAGTTACCATAGTAACACATCATCGTCCTCTGTTACATCCCCTGTTCAGAATGTTGTTAAAATGCCCTTATTTCATTTCGAATAAAATAATGAGAACAAATAAAACACTAAAATCATTATATAAAAAGGGCTAGTTTACTAAAAAGATAAAACAAATTTGCATTTGTACCAGAAAATGACAGGAAGAAGAATGTAAACATTTTACAAAAGTATGTGTCTGAAATAAAGAAAGTGTGAATAAACTTGCAGCACAGTGTATGAACCAGAAACAGTCAAACGCCATATTGTATTCCCACATAAAACAGTCAAACGCCATATTGTATTCCCATTTAAAACAGTCAAACGCCTTATTGTATTTCCACATAAAACAGTCAAACACCATATTGTATTCCCACATAAAACAGTCAAACGCCATATTGTATTCCCACATAAAACAGTCAAACGCCATATTGTATTGCCACTGAAAACAGTCAAATGCCATATTGTATTCCCACATAAAACAGTCAAACGCCATATTGTATTCTCACATAAAACAGTCAAACGCCATATTGTATTCCCACTTAAAACAGTCAAACGCCATATTGTACTCCCACATAAAACAGTCAAACGCCATATTGTACTCCCACATAAAACAGTCAAACGCCATATTGTATTCCCACATAAAACAGTCAAACGCTTTATTGTATTCCCACATAAAACAGTCAAACGCCATATTGTACTCCCACATAAAACAGTCAAACGCCATATTGTATTCCCACTTAATAAAACAGTCAAACGCCATATTGTATTCCCACATAAAACAGTCAAACGCCATATTGTATTCCCACTGAAAACAGTCAAACGCCATATTGTATTCCCACTTAAAACAGTCAAACGCCATATTGTATTCCCACTGAAAATAGTCAAACGCCATATTGTATTCCCACTGAAAACAGTCAAACGCCACATTTACGGCCACTTAAAACAGTCAAACCCCATATTGACTGCCACTTAAAACACTCTAACGCCATATTGTATTCCCACTGAAAACAGTCAAACGCAACATTTACAGCCACTTATAACAGTCAAACGCCATATTGTATTCCCACTGAAAACAGTCAAACGCCACATTTCTGGCCACTTAAAAAAGTCAAACGCCATATTTACGGCCACTTAAAACAGTCAAACGCCATATTAACTGCCACTTAAAACAGTCAAACGCCATATTTTATTCCCACTGAAAACAGTCAAATGCCATATTGTATTCCCACTTAAACAGTCAAACGCCATATTAACTGCCACTTCAAACAGTCAAACGCCATATTGTATTCCCACATAAAACAGTCAAACGCCATATTGTATTCCCACATAAAACAGTCAAACACCATATTGTATTCCCACATAAAACAGTCAAACGCCATATTGTATTCCCACTTAAAACAGTCAAACACCATATTGTATTCCCACATAAAACAGTCAAACGCCATATTGTATTCCCACATAAAACAGTCAAACGCCATATTGTATTCCCACATAAAACAGTCAAACGCCATATTGTATTGCCACTGAAAACAGTCAAATGCCATATTGTATTCCCACATAAAACAGTCAAACGCCATATTGTATTCTCACATAAAACAGTCAAACGCCATATTGTATTCCCACTTAAAACAGTCAAACGCCATATTGTACTCCCACATAAAACAGTCAAACGCCATATTGTACTCCCACATAAAACAGTCAAACGCCATATTGTATTCCCACATAAAACAGTCAAACGCTTTATTGTATTCCCACATAAAACAGTCAAACGCCATATTGTACTCCCACATAAAACAGTCAAACGCCATATTGTATTCCCACTTAAAACAGTCAAACGCCATATTGTATTCCCACATAAAACAGTCAAACGCCATATTGTATTCCCACATAAAACAGTCAAACGCCATATTGTATTCCCACATAAAACTGTCAAACGCTATATTGTATTCCCACTGAAAACAGTCAAACGCCATATTGTATTCCCACTTAATAAAACAGTCAAACGCCATATTGTATTCCCACATAAAACAGTCAAACGCCATATTGTATTCCCACTGAAAACAGTCAAATGCCATATTGTATTCCCACTGAAAACAGTCAAACGCCACATTTACGGCCACTTAAAACAGTCAAACCCCATATTGACTGCCACTTAAAACACTCTAACGCCATATTGTATTCCCACTGAAAACAGTCAAACGCAACATTTACAGCCACTTAAAACAGTCAAACGCCATATTGTATTCCCACTGAAAACAGTCAAACGCCACATTTCTGGCCACTTAAAACAGTCAAACGCCATATTTACGGCCACTTAAAACAGTCAAACGCCATATTAACTGCCACTTAAAACAGTCAAACGCCATATTTTATTCCCACTGAAAACAGTCAAACGCCATATTGTATTCCCACTTAAACAGTCAAACGCCATATTAACTGCCACTTCAAACAGTCAAACGCCATATTGTATTCCCACATAAAACTGTCAAACACCATATTGTATTCCCACTGAAAACAGTCAAACGCCATATTGTATTCCCACATAAAACAGTCAAACGCCATATTGACTGCCACTTAAAACAGTCAAACGTCATATTGTATTCCCACATAAAACAGTCAAACGTCATATTGTATTCCCACATAAAACAGTCAAACGCCATATTGACTGCCACTTAAAACAGTCAAACGCCATATTGTATTCCCATTTAAAACAGTCAAACGCCATATTGTATTCCCACATAAAACAGTCAAACGCCATATTGTATTGCCACTGAAAACAGTCAAACGCCATATTGTATTCCCACATAAAACAGTCAAACGCCATATTGTATTCCCACATAAAACAGTCAAACGCCATATTGTATTTCCACATAAAACAGTCAAACACCATATTGTATTCCCACATAAAACAGTCAAACGCCATATTGTATTCCCACATAAAACAGTCAAACGCCATATTGACTGCCTCTTAAAACAGTCAAACGCCATTTTGTATTCCCATTAAAAACAGTCAAACGCCATATTGTATTCCCATTTAAAACAGTCAAACCATATTTACTGACACTTTAAACAGTCAAACGCCATATTGTATTCCCACTTAAAACAGTCAAACCATATTTACTGACACTTTAAACAGTCAAACGCCATATTGTATTCCCATTTAAAACAGTCAAACCCCACATTTACAGCCACTTAAAACAGTCAAACCCCATATTGTATTCCCACTTGAAACAGACAACTGCAAACTGTATTGCAAGTTTTTTCGCCACAGAGTACCCATCATGTCCAAATGGAACATTCACCTGCGGCAACCAGCGGTGTATCAGCATGGGGCACCGATGTGACGGCGTTGACAATTGTGGTGATGGGAACCGAACGGATGAGCAAGGCTGTGGTGAATATATTGATTAATTACATAACTTTTAATTATAAGCCCTACTGGCAAACATTTTGCGTGGGGATTTCATGCAATTGACCTATCGACAGCCCGCCCAAAATGGCGTCTTGACGGACCAGCTTTGTCGGGCCATCTATTGTATTCACTTGTCAATCATGGCAATGCAAATCTCTATCACCTTCACCTAGTCCGATAATTGGTCAGTTATATTATAATGGAGCGATATGGCTTTTATATTATAATAAGTATTCAGGCAAGCGATGCGTAAATCATGAAGACCAGGGCAGGAGGGCGGGTTGTCGATAGGTCAATTGTTAGCTTGTAAAGTAAGCTGAAAAATATTGACACAACATAATTATTATTCAACTGACATATTATTTAAACCTTCTGTCTTAAAATAAATAATTGTTTCGGCCTCGGGACAATATGACTGCCCTGAGACAAATAACTGTGCCAATATTAAGTTTCTTATTTAATAACATATAACACATAACAGTAATGTCCACTAATAAGGAACCCTCTTAACTTTCAGTTATAAGGAATTGATTTTCATTTCCCCATCCCCCC
>Ga0224511_10001804_pt1 | contig 13554 bp, 12 predicted proteins | sample SF_May12_sed_USG_2_FD_169988 | JGI IMG/M metagenome (GOLD analysis project Ga0224511, IMG submission 169988) | Sediment microbial communities from San Francisco Bay, California, United States - SF_May12_sed_USGS_8_1 | ecosystem: Environmental > Aquatic > Marine > Sediment | place: USA...
TTGTATGACAGCTGTATTCATAACTGTTTATAGACAGCGAACACAGCCGAAGATTTATGAGGAAAGGTCAGTGCAAGGTCAAATAAATCAGATAATACACAGATTATTTAACCTAGTGTTTAATGGTGATGTGGCGGCTTCACTTTGACGCCAGCAGTTTACATGAACTCGTTGATAACATATTGTGTTGATGAATTATATATAATTTGCTACCAATGAGATTACTTATCATCGCATGAAACAGCTTTAACATTAGACAATATATTTCACAGGCCAAGGTGTACGGTATATAAACACAATATGTTGCGGAGGTAATTTAACATCTGACACGCTCTTAAAGCACACTGACGTCATTAATGATGTATCAAATTATTAACTAATCAATGCGTTTCTTTTATCAGACGACACAAATGTGACGAAAGAGGAGTTCAGGCAGGATTGGGTGGGGACGTTCAGCATTGGCGGACTGGATGAGGCGAATACGCTCTTCGATCGTGCTGACGTCAACGATGATGGCGTCATTGACGCCCAGGACATACCACAGATATTTGCTTACTTCGACGAGAATGGTACTTTAAATATGAAAGCAGAAACCATTGCTTCATTGATTTATTTACTTCTTTCTTATTTAGAATATAACGAATATTACCTACTTGTTATTTACTGTTATGCTTTACAAACACCATTGTCAGTTGACGGTACAGATTTGTTTGACATAATTAGAGAAATAAGGCAACAAGTTATGCTTTTTTTCCGCCCTACCTACACACCCTACATTTATCTGTATGGTAGAGAATATAATTCCAATTTATTTGCCTTCCTATAAATACATAACACATACACCGTACCTAGCTGACGGCCATGTGACGTTGCCGGAGTTTCTGGAGGCGTTTGGCCAGCTTTCCCTGACCGTCATTCACGGCCACGTGGGCGTCACCATTGACCCGATCGTCGGGCGCCGCTAGAACGTTGACAGTTTTGAAGGTCGCACTAGTGACGCAACCTTCGGGGCGCCTCACACTTGCATAATATTGGATTGCATAATAGTTGATAGCATGATTTTGTATTGTAGCTGTGTTGCGTTGTGAAAATAAACACCTTTTGTAAGCAGGGGCAGGCTTGTATTATAATCAAAGGTTGTGTTAGCCTTCAAAATCAAGCACACATATGGATAACAACGACCGTGAAATCCTACAATCTGAATTTGGGTGTTTGGGTCAAGTGACATTGCTTACTGTGAGTTATATGTGGATTGTTTCAATATTTATCTTTTTGTTGAGTACCATGTTTTTGTCTGGTACATGCGAGGTTATAGTAGACTTTTACGAGTTTCTAAAGCAATTGGGAGAATTAGAAATGCCACACAGCAAAGAAACGAAAGCGCCAGTCGATATTGCCGGCTACTTCTATCTCTTCTGGCTTCAGCAACCAAATACTTACAGGATCGTGCATGCAATGAACATGTAACGAATCGACAAGTAACAAAATGACATTTGAAAAATAAGTTTTTTTATAATGGTTTTGGCGCCCATTAGCATTGCTCGTGACCATGTTTTAATTTGAATATTAATGAGTGTCAAAATGAATGTTGGAATTGAATTTTTGAACATAAAACAAAAAAACACTAACGTATGCAACGGTAAGTATGCCTGCGCATGTTATTATGTCTATATGTAGGTGTGAGGTTTATGACACAATTCAAGATTTCAAAATCTAATTAAGTCTTTAAACTAGAACGTAAAAACAACTTTAGTGCAGACATGCGGTTCTTGTGCAGTCCAGCCAATTTTATAAGATCTGTCTACCTATGAAGTTTCATGTTGATATCTCCTTAAGCTTTTGAGTTATGATACAATTTATTTATAAAATCTTAAAGTTAAGGAAGGGGAATAACTCAATGTACATGTAATGTGTATAGTTGGCTTTCTAGTGCAGCACACTCTGTTTAGATAAACATGTTGATATATTTATATTTGACTTTTTAAGTTATAAATGTAAATCATTTTATATAATATTGTAAATGAGTTTTTGATCAGATCAGACGTGACGAGACAGGACGTGAAGTTAAGGAGCTGGATGTAACGTGTGCGAATGCTTATGTGTAAAGTGGGGGTATACATATAATATGGATAAACAAAACATAAAGACAGTACGTTTTATTTGTAATAAAATAGAGCCGTTACATTAAATATCCAATACAATGCTGACAAACTATCGTTTTACTCTTTCAAAGTTATTTTCCAACTGGTGTAGATCCATCTGTCAACACCAGCAGGCTTTTCATCTGAAAGTAATAAAGGCATTTCAAAGTATTTATGTTTTTTTCAAATCTCAGGAATATTACATAGGAATTTCATTTAACTGGCATGTCCAGATAAATATTGTTTATCATAACACATTACTGTGCCGATAAAGGCATTGCATTAGTATAACATTTAACTGCACCCCTTTTCTAATCAAAATACAAAAATGATTATTGAAATAAAATATATTGTTTTAAACGTTGTTAATGTAAGGGACTATTTAAGTAAAATCGTTTTAATCGTTACAATACGTATGTACCTGAATAACTTCTTGCAGTGCTATTTTGTTGTCTCCTGAAAGAGGAGGTGTATACATGGTTAGATAATGATCTATTTAGCAGTGTTAGAAAGCATTAGGAACGACTTTCCACGCAAATACAAACACGGTTTGTCAGGAAACATCATGCATAGTTATGATTTTATCCTATGTGTAAGTACATAGAATATTAATTACCATTTGCGCGTATTTATTAAACTATTTATTAACAGTATTTATAAATGAGAAAGAGAAGTCAATGACAAAAGGACGAACCATAAGAAAATCCTCATAAACTAAATAATAATACAAACCTATTACCATTATCGTCGTACGTATTTATAAATGAGATAGATAAGTCAAGGACACAATGACACACATAGTATAAAACTTCTAAGAAATGTTTAATTAACCCATATTACCATTATCGTCGTACTGGCCGAAGAGCCGGTCCATGTCGCTGTTGTCGATGGCCCCACTCTGGTTGTGGTCGACATCGGCGAACAGGGAGTCGGCGTCCGACATCAGGGCAAAGTCCGCGTGCTTCCAGCCCTCGTCAAACTCCGCATTGTTCACCGAGTGGTCACCTACAACAACAGGTGGAGCGTAGTGTTTACATACATGTCACAATTGTTCTAATTCTGAATCTATATAAAAAGTATATAAAATACGTGATAGGAATGGCTTGTCTCTTTACAAATGGTCTTTTTGAAAGCAATTGCAGAAGGAGAAGAAGAAAAAATAAGAAGTGAATAAATAAAGCCATCAATCAATAAATCAATCAAGTGGTACCGTTGGTGTCGAAGGAGTTGAAGAAGGCGTGGAACTCTCCCCGGGACAGAAACTCGTCCTGGTTGCTGTCGGACCGCTCAAACAGCACGGCAAACGGAGTCTCCCGGACAATCTGACGAGAATATAGTTTGTTCATTTGATTCTATTTCTAACAAATATATACGAAAAACATCTGTAGAATAAAATGTGTGGGTCAAATAAAGCAACAACGTACAAGCAACAGCGTACGTTGCTAATACGTTGTACCATGCAATGAAGGAAACATAGGCCTCTGTCATAAATTTGACTTTATAATAACACGAAAAAAATCTGCATTTATCATAAAAAACGCTATATAAAGAAAAATGTAAATAATGCTCACGTCTTCCCATTTCTTGCTGAACTCTGAAGACGTTAAAACACCGTTATCTGAAATAAAAGAAACATAGAGTTAAAACGATATTTATACCTACATTACATTTTTATTCTAAACCATTCACACAAGGCTGTATAAAAGGTTGTTCGATTTACATGTAATACCGCCTTTGAATACTGGGTGGATCCTTTCATGACATTGAGTCCACTTACCAGCGTTCAAAGTGGCAGTACTAGCGTATTTACTCCGCAAGCAACTGACAGCTTCCCCACATGAGCCAGCTTTTAGGGACAACAGAACCAGCCTAAGCGCACTGTCTAGCATTAATCAAGACAGAGACAATTTGCCGCTCATGGTGGCGCTCTAACCCTGACACTCGGATTTTAACAAAAGAAAACACACTGTAAAATAAATGTCATTTTAAGATACTCACGGTCTAGGTCGAAAAGTCTGTACATGATGGGATAGTCCAGGTTGTTGATGACCTGATCGTCGTTGAGGTCACCCAGATGGAAGTAGGCGTTGGCCAGGGCCTGGGTCTGGCTCGTGAGGTCGATCCACAGCTCGACAAACTCCGCGTTCGTGACGGTTCCATCAGCTAGGACATGGTGGTTACATTATACATATACTGTTTTTATCGGTTGACAAGGCTGAACATGTTTGTAATAGCTTACTTAAAGTGTTATGTGTCGCCCTTTTGAGAAAAGGCGATACATAGGAATCGCTTTCTCCGTCCGTCCGTCCGGCACGAAGCTTACATTTGCGACAACTTTGTTTTATACGTTAACCTTTAAAATTTTGACAACACGGACATTATGATGCCACATTTTAAAGTCAATGTTACATTTGCCAGGGTTTTGCCCCTCTTAGAACTTGGATTTTGTCTCAAAAAATTTACGATTGCTATAACTCGTGTTAACCTCTTTGTTATTCTGACAAAGTATCCTTCGAGGGCGACATAATCGTTCTGTTGAACACCCATCTAGTTATTTCAAATATAACTATATTTTAGACTCATAATTAAACAGTCACTTTTCTCGAGTAGCTCGTTTTACGGATATCTACATGACTTCTAAATTTAAATCCTTAAGTGCTTCGTGAAACATACACGGATATGCTTCTTCAATTATAATCAGATATAAACGTTCACGTAAACTCCTTCAAACAAAAAACGCGGGTTGAACTACTGACGTTCTTGAAAAAAAACATACTATGGCTAACAACGGTCGATATATTTAAACATTAACGCGTTGTTCCCATGTTATATCAGGTTCTCTTCTCTTAAAACCTCAAACCTTACAGTTCTTGTCGAATCCCTTGAAGACCTCTGCCAGTTCGTCCTGAGTGATGTGGCCGTCCAGGTTGGCGTCGGCCTTCAGATACAGGATGTTGATAAGCCCATAAATGTCCGGCCGGTTCGTGCTGCTGGCCCAAATAATAGCCAATATGTTTATTTAATCTAAATTCATTGAAAATGCTCTGAAATTATACTATACTGAGACAAAAAAAGAACGAAACTCGTAAATGAAAATTCCATTTTCCTTGAAAACGAGAATGAACTAAGCGGATGTTGGTTTATAAGAAATGGTAGCAGAATATTTGTAAGATTCAAAATTTCATTTTTTATTTGACAGGACCTCTCTCAGACTTGCATTTAAGTAGACATCGTAGACATTCTAGATTATATTTAGTAATCAAATGCCCACTTATTGTAATTCAGAATTGTTTGAAACTCTGCTACAAAGCATTACACTTACAGAGTTACTAATTAGCGGACGAATACTTTAATGCTTACTTTTGCCCATAGACTGCTACCAATCCAACGACTGCCAAAGCTATCAATGTAACGGCCTTCTGTAAAAGAAAAAGAACAGTTTAACTTGTATACAGAACTATACTGAGTAAAAAAAACGGGGCATATTTAATTTAAACTACACTTTTGCATTTTGTATGTCTTAATCGAATACTGTGTGTACAATGGGGCAATGAGCATACATAGACGGGCTAGAATTAAGTAAAGAAACATACCATTGTAAACATCTTCAATCGAAATGTACTGAAACGAGATCTAATATAACCTTATCAGTAAGGAATCTGTCTAATGTGTCCTAAAATTGAATCACCTTATGGCGTCAGACATGACTACAACCAAACGTCCTTATCATATCAGTCCTATATACAATGTACATTGTTAAAGGCCAGTACATATATATACACGTAGCTTATCAAGTTTTTTCTTTAAAAACACGTGCACACTATTAAAAGAGCATTAATCTGCAACACATGTTAGCCGGCTTTAGCGAAAGCATTATCGAAAACTTCTTGTGCAACTCTGCCTAGTTCAGATCCGAAGATTGGGAGACCGCGGCCCGAAACTGAAAATAGCAACAGAAGTTACATTTTAACATGAGGCATAACATAAATTGGCCTTTATCGTGCATTGTCCTTTGCCATAGTTTCTTGATTTTGACAAACATTAAATAATTAATCCTTTTAAGATAAACTCTGTCTAATAGCATAAGTTGTTCCAATGCTCATATGCAACCCAAGACTACACATTAAAATAGACCAGAAATAACATTAAACTTCCTAGATTAATCTGACTTTTCACCGAAGTGCTTGTATATACGCATGTCGTCGCATTGATCAGCATGCAACCACGAATCAAGCTCACTATTAAAATGTTATTTGTTTAAAGGAATATCATAATGGCATTTGAATTGAAAATCATATAATTTTTGAGTAATGTAATATACCTATTGTATGTATTCACCATAGGCATGCCTAAATAAACAAATGGAACCAAACAAATATTAAAGAAATGTTTTTATTTGTCACATTAATAAATGTAAAGAGACCCACACCAGTTGTAATAAGTAATGATTTTTCTTCTTTTCTAAAGATTTTGTGGATTCTTGTACCTATAAATTATATCGATTGTCTTGGGTTTGCTTTTTACATGTACCATGGCTAATAATTCTTTTACACTAATACATACTTGTAAAATAAAGACAGCTTATAACAAAACATGAACGACACCTTCTATATAATGTGCAGAAGCTTATTGTCTTTTGTGAAATGTGAACATGCCTCAAAGCCCTGCCTCATCAAGTTTCACAGTAAAGCCATGACTATCTATAAGGTTTAAACTTTGGGAAAAATCGTCGATACCAAATGCCACTGCGTTAAGAGAAAATGTGATTTTGAAATTATAATTCTTTTCAGTTCTGTTCCGCAACTGGGAAGAAAGAACTGCACAATTTATATAGATCTATATAAAAATGTGATATAAACATAAAAATGGTTGATCCAGGAAAATACGTTTTTCTTATATTACTCACATTGAGTGTGATTTATTTATTAATAGGTAAGATTTAATTATTATTAGTAATTGTTATATTATTATTTTATTGAGAACATTAGAACTTATTCTACATTTTTAAAATAGCCTTTAAACGCAGGATGCTGAAAACTTAACCCAATCAGAATTTATCTAGGTAAATCTACTGCATTTGTGATGGGGTAGAATTTTATTATAAGATAATAAGCACATACACACCAAACAGCGACGTTGAGAAAGAGTGAGATAGCTTAAAACAGGTTAAAATCCCAAGTCATTGCCAGTACCGAGGCGGTAACTCAACATTTCTTGGAGAAATCATTTGAATAAATAAAAAATATGAATAACATTGGAAGAAATTACAGAAATATAATAATAGTTTGTTCTGAATGTCTGTAACGTGTTGTTGTTCCGCATGTTTCGTGCTGGTCTACATTGTTTGCAAACATATTTTTTTGAACACCTCTTCAATTAATAATTTCGTATTGAGTAGTATATGCCACTGTCAAAATTTTAATGTACGGCATATATTAAGTGCATTTTTATTATTTTACAGACTGCAAAGATTGTTCTGAGTGTCAATGTTGTTCAGGAGTATGTGAATCATCATCGTCTTTTCAATGTCAAGAAGGTAGCGGATGTATGGATGGCTATTTTACGTCTACATGTAAATTGACATGTAACATCGGGTGTATAAATGGCACATGTGGTAACTGGCGTAACTGTACGTGTACGGAAGGATTTTGGGAAGATTCATGCAGGTTTAGGAGCCCCTCAAACTGCTTAATTTATAACAGCTATGGCTCATCGTGTGATTCATGTTTCTTTGGGTATTGGGGATTTAACTGTGACAAAGTTTGTGCTGAGGGTTGTACTTTAGGGTTTTGTAGTATAAATTCTGGCAACTGCTTCTGCACGGACGGCGTCTTTGGATACAATTGTGACAAGAAATGCGGTCAAGGATGTCAATCAGGAACTTGTGGAAGGTTTGATGGTTTGTGTTCGCCTTGCTACGCTGGATTTTACGGAAACAAATGCGACACAAAATGCGGCGTAGGTTGCCCATCAGGATTATGCAATCCTAACGACGGATCGTGCTTTCCATGTATAAATGGTTATTGGAGCACGGAAAGAGGAAGGTGCGATATGAAGTGCGGTGACGGATGCCAGCAAGGTAGATGCGATACCTCGAACGGAAACTGCTTACCGTGCGTTTCTGGATATTGGGGCAACAAGTGTAACAACAGTTGCAGTGAAGGGTGTCCAAATGGCGTATGCAGTGTCTGGGACGGAAGCTGTTCCCCATGTAAGGATGGGTATTGGGGGTGATAACTGTAACTTAAAGTGCAATGACAATTGCAATACCTGTGACCAGAATCAGGGAACCTGTTTGTCGTGCCTTAATGGATATTGGGGTTTCACGTGTAACTTGAATTGCAGTGAAGGGTGTTCGTCAGAAACATGCAACAAGTCTGATGGATCATGCACACCCTGCAATGCTGGGTTTATGGGTGAGACTTGCAAACATTGTGGGGAAGGATGTACAGACAATTTCTGCAATCTGTCAAACTGGACATGCTCAAGATGCTATGAAGGGCTTTGGGGCAATACCTGTGAATATAAATGTAGTCACTGCCTGTCCGGTTCATGCGATCTAAATGATGGAACATGTGCACCATGTATTGGTGGATATTGGGGTAAAAAGTGCAACTCTCAGTGTGGAAAATGTGCATCAGGACAGTGTAATCAGATTAGTGGAGCATGTTCACAGTGCATTGATGGTTATTGGGGGAAGCACATGTACATCAGCTTGCGGTCCTGGATGCCAAGATACATGTAACCAAACAGATGGGATCTGTTCACCGTGTTCACACAATTACATCGGAAATCAATGTAATATGCTATGTCATCCTGGATGTGCAGTGGGCACATGTAACGAAGAACAGACGTGCTTTCCGTGCGCTGCGGGCTACTGGCACATCGGGTGTCTACAGAGATGTGGAGAGGGTTGTCCGTCAGGGGAATGTAATCCGGTTGATGGGACCTGTTCTCCGTGCATCGCTGGCTATTGGGGTAAAAGATGTGCTGAAAAATGCAATGCACATTGTTCCGGACAATGTAATAACCTAGATGGGACGTGTTCGTCGTGTGTGGATGGATATTGGGGTATAAGATGCGATTTTGCATGCAATTTCACCAGTTACCCATGGCTACCAAGTCAGGAGATACATTGTCTTGGTGGGTGTGATCAATATACGGGACTGTGTTTACAATGCGAATACGGATATTACGGCAAATTTTGCTCCGTAAAATGTGGCGAAGGATGTGCATATAATTGTGCAGTAGACAACGTTGGTAGCTGTTATGAATGTATTGAAGGCTATTGGGGTAAAAGATGCCATATCCGTTGCAATGATGGGTGTGATACTCCATGTGAACGATATAATGGCACTTGTACGTTGTGTAAAAATGGTTATTGGGGTAAACAATGCGACAAGGAATGCCATCAAAATTGTGAAAATAAACCATGCCATCATATTTTTGGCATTTGTGTAAATTGTACAAATGGATATTGGGGAAACGTATGTGAACGTAGTTGTAATGAAGGATGTAAAGACACATGTAATCAGACTAATGGTGAATGTTCCTGTTAGGATGGATACTATGGAAGTGCGTGTAATTATTCTTGCATTGATAACTGCAAAATATGCAATTCTCAAAATAGCTGTAGTACTTGCGGAGATGGCTTTTGGGGAGATACATGCACCGAATGCAACCAAAACTGTGCAGATACGTGTGACAAAATATCTGGGCATTGCACTTGTAAAGATGGACATTTTGGAAGTACATGCAATAAAACCTGCATTGAAAACTGCAAAACATGCAATTCTCATAATAACTGTTCGGTATGTGTAGACGGCTTTTGGGGAGAAACGTGTACCAAATGTGACACAAACTGCGCAAAACACTTGTGACAAAACAACAGGCAATTGCTCTTGTCGAATTGGGTTTTTGAAAGCAAATGAAAGCATTTGTCCACTTTGCCAGAATTGCAAATCGTGTGGAGCTACTTCTTGTCATAACGGATGTATTGATGGATACTGGGGATTATATTGCAATGAAACTTGCAGCACATATTGTGTCGGACTATGTTCACAAGCATTTGGGCATTGTTCCGACTGCAATAAAGAAACCTAAGGTTTATCCTGCGAGAACGAATGCAACAGCACGTGTCTGCTCGGTGAATGTGATTCAAAATCTGGCGATTGTACACAAGGATGTAACCATAACTATTTTGGACGAAAGTGCGATAACATTTGCAGTAAAAACTGTAATTTGATAACAAATTCATCTCGATGCTATGCTGGCAACGGAAAGTGTGTACGCGGGTGCGTCGAAGGGTTCACCGGCGACTACTGCGATCAGCCTTTTGGTGAGTGATTATGGATCAACAATGTTTAATCCACAAGTTGAATTCACATTGTGCAGTTATTTTAATGTAGATAAAAAAAGAACAACAGAAGCATACGAATTCTGTTTGTTATTTATTTTCATGTAGAAGATCAGACTCGACCGAGACAAGCTGGTTAGTGTACACAGTTGGCGGGTCGGTTGGTGGATTAGTGGTCATTGGCGTTGCAGTGTTGATTTGTGTCTTCCGTCAGAGGTGTGTGGTTTTTGTTTAATACGCCTTTTCAACGTTAATACGGTTAATATGGTTTGTTCTATGGTGTGGGTAATTAAACTAAATTAGTATAGGAATAAACTTGTAAGCATGTTATAAACTCGCCTTTTTGCATGTTTGTGTCAACGTCAATCATATATGAAGGGTAAACTTTCTTATTTCTTACACTTAAACTGATTATATATATGCATTAATTGTCAAGTATTCCCAAAAAATAATGCATTTTCTATATAATGACATAACTAAATAATTTAGAAATGTTTTTCAGAAGCAGCCAGGCAGCACACGCACGAGTACGTGCACAAATACGAGATACAACTCACGAACATATCGAGACCGATAACTATAACAACATTGATGATACCCGTGAGTGCTTCACTTATATACTTCTCTTTTATTACACACCTTCCAATTGTAATTTATGGGGATGTTATTAAAGAAGTCATACAGGTTTTCTTGAACAGACGGAATTTGGCTCTTTTAACAATTATTTATCATCTAACCAACTCACATGATGTCCATGCGAATTGTTTATGCGAATCAGTTTTAAAGATAATTTATGTTTATAATCTGGGCTTATAACATGTGCATTCGTATAAATTCTTCCCAAACGATTATGCCTTGTCAGCACCTAAATCTGTTATAACGCTTAATTGTAAGATGTTAAACCGTTTTGATAAGCTTTAGGAGGTGTTCTAATTTGAAGAACGTTTGCAAATATAAGGGTTAATGCTACGTTTATAGGTAAATAAAGTGAAAAACCCATTTCAGATGAAAAGACTTCGTCGTCTTCACGTCACGCAGATCCAGCTTCCCAATACGAACACTTATATATGGACCTTTCTGACCAAGGTATGATGTTCAATTTAAACATTTAAAACTGAAGAAAAGATATTGGTATGTTTCCTCATTATTTGTCTTAGTTGGGTTATAAGTACAAATAATTAATAGACATTTAAAGTAATTCTGTACACTGCAGTATAAATTATCTTTATGCAATTGCATTTTCTGTAGATAAATATGATGCCTTGAAACACGATCGACCAGTAAGGATTGGGAAGTCGGGAAGGATCTACTACAATGACGTTCGACGAACATGATGGCTACAATGACGTTCTACAAACTTGATGGCTACAATGACGTTCTACGAACATGATGGCTACAATGACGTTCTACAAACATGATTGCTACAATGACGTTCGACGAACATGATGGCTACAATGACGTTTTACAAACATGATGGCTACAATGACGTTCTACGAACATGATGCCTACAATGACGTTCTACGAACATGATGACTACAATGACGTTCGACGAACATGATGGCTACAATGACGTTCGACGAACATGATGGCTACAATGATTTTCTACAAACATGATGGCTAGAAAGACGCTCCGGAACAGGATGGCTAGAAAGACGCTCCATGAACATGATGACTACAATGATGAGAAATTTCTATGAGAAATACATGGTAATACATTGTAAAAACTTTCAAATGTAATGAGTGTTCGATCGCAAAAGTACTTCTACAATTTTTAATAGAATGGTGCGTGTCTTCTCTGTATTTTCATTTTATATGTACAGAAAAAATGATAATTAACACAAATGCTTTTTGAGTTGTACAATACTGAACGGCACAATCTTTTGTTGGTAACGTTTGTTAAAACTATGCATTGTGTAGTCATATTTTTCTGGTCCTCAGGGATCATGGTGTGTACATGTATGTTGTTTACATTTGAAAATGGAGTTCCGCTCATGCGCTAGGGGGCGTCAGTGGTGTGGTATCATTCATTTCTACTGATAAACGGCTTCAATAAAACCAAGGCTGCTGTTTTCTCGTGCAGGCTATGCTTCCTGAGGGCTTTCCCTTTCATCAGTTTTGCTTTTCAGCACTCATATTTTGATAATATACAAGATGTCTGAATGCTCCAAAAATCAAAACCCAAGCCATTTATGCATTTGAAGATTGTGTAAATTTCTTCAAAATTATTAAATATATTTTGACTGCTATTTTAGAAAGTTGTACAAAGTGTAAAATGCTTAATTCACATTTAATCTCAGTAACACTAATATTATTAAATGTAGAAGGATATTAGTTTTAGAAGTGGTGCACATTGTCTTTCTATAGCACAACAACAACAATACCAACTGGATGAACATGACTGTCTATGTCCTTTTTGTGAAATATATACTCCTCAAAATAATTTAAGGACCACAAAATGAAAGTGGTACAATTTGTATTCTAGGAACAACTATATATCTGTAGTTAACAATTTTGAAGAAATTTAATAGCAAATTACAGTGGTAAACACATGAGGGGTCAAAAGATGTGGTCACTACCGAAATTTGAACGTTTGCATATCGGTGGGTGGGGCATGAAATTTTACAAAAAGCACTGTAACATATTTCAGGTCACACACAAAGTTAAGCAAATAAAGCGCCTGGCTTTCTCTAGCGTAAAAACAACCGTACACACGCAAGTGAAGCTGCGAATCAGTTTTCTAATTGCAAAAGGACAAATTCTTACCCAATCCTAATAAAGCGTTTGCGAGGTCATTCCGCATATGTGGTTTAGCTGGCCGAGCACTTGTATGTTTTTGGAGTTTGTACCATACATGCCCTTGTTTGATTAACATGAGATGAGGGTCTGATCAGTTCATACATCCTATTCCTTTCGCACTCAGAATAATCATTGACAAAACAAGCCCGGCAGGGAAGGGCTTTTCCGTCCATAAGCAAAATGTCCTGATCCACAGCACCAGCATAAGGGTCACAAATGCCTTATTGATCTCATCTCAATAGTGGAACCCGGTCAAATCTC
>Ga0224511_10001805_pt1 | contig 13553 bp, 8 predicted proteins | sample SF_May12_sed_USG_2_FD_169988 | JGI IMG/M metagenome (GOLD analysis project Ga0224511, IMG submission 169988) | Sediment microbial communities from San Francisco Bay, California, United States - SF_May12_sed_USGS_8_1 | ecosystem: Environmental > Aquatic > Marine > Sediment | place: USA...
AGAAAAAAAACTATTTTAGAACTTATCAACCGTTTAAATTTCCTTGATGCTGCTAAGTGTATCTGTTATCTTTTAGCAAAACAATGATGATTCCTTACACAATTTTATCCGGCTTTCTAAACATCACTGGCATGCTTTGTAGTACATATTTGTACAGTGTTTTATTATAGGTTTGATATTGGTCCAGTATATTTTCAACAGGTCCAGTGGAACTGCTGGGTCCATCATTGATTTTTGTTTTCAGTTGATGCACACATACACTGTCATAAGGCATGTGTTTTAGCTTTTATAATGCCCTGAATGGCAAACAAAGTCCTCTGGGGATGTAGCCTGAATCATGTGGCCACCATGTTGGACATCCAAGACTTGCCTCCCCTTGTTTGTCTCACATTCAAGTTTTCCCTTGTTTGTTCACTGTATGCACCAACCATATACTTGTTGTTGTATGTGATGCATGGCTGTGTTGTGTAGGAGACCCTGACGGAGGGGACGGCCAACTGGGGGTATGGGAGCTACATCAGCATGACCGTCGGCCAGGAGTAAGTCTGCTACTGTAATACCTGCATTGTGACACAATTGTACATCTCAAAATTGTTTTATGTGATATGTCTTGTACAATTATTTTTTTCTTCATTTTTTTGATCGATTAATCATCACGGTATGCTATTACTGGTATGTTAATGGAATTAATGTTTGTTTCTTTAAAAAATTCAAACACTAAATAAATATATTTTATTTGTCATCTTCATTTTGCTTCATTTAATCAGTTTTGATGAACTACACTGTATATTTGCATACATTATCATTTGTTTCAATGTTTATCAATTACTAAGATGTTTCACTATTTTAACATAACATTGAGATGGTTTGGTTGTAGAGAGTTTGACTTTCACTCAAAGAGTGATTCGTCAGAAATCTTAAATAAATAATTATTGCAGGTCACTTGGTTTTAAAGTAACCTCATGTTTGAGTTTTTAAACTGTAAAATCCTGTTTAAGTCAAGCTAAAATACGATATATTCTATCCCCTCCAGGATTGTGGTGACGGCTGTGGCCGCCCCCAGCGCGGATCCCAATGCGTGTTTCAATGTCCGGGTCTCCCACCTGAACTCCAAGTACACGGGATCCATGGTGGGCTCCGTGTTCGATGAGGAACAACGCCTCACCTTCACCTCCCCCACCACCAATGAGCAGCAGGTATGGAGGTCGTGTGGTTGATACGAGAAAACTGGGGTCTCTTTCATTTTCCATTTTGGCTTTTTGCAAGCAGCAGTAGAGGTATTGCAAGCAACACCATCAACAGGATGATGATGATGATGGTGATAGTGATGATGATGATGATGATGTTGATGATGATGATGATGATGATGATGATGATGATGATGATGATGATGATGATGATGATGATTTTATCAAAAGTGTATTTTTATTGGACTAGCATAAAAAGCATGCCAACTAACGTCCAGTTTAAATCCTATGCACTGGAACTCCAATTTGTTAGTTATTACATCTAACTCTTAAAATATGTCTTCATTATGAAAGCCATTGTCATCATTAGCTATAGTAACAAGCTGTTTGTTAACCCTCCAACCATCGTGTTTCAGACGTTCACGTTGTCCCGGACAACAGGCACCGCCGTGTCCCCAGTGCAGACTGTGTGCACCTCCACCGGCCAGCCCGCACAACTCTGTCTCTATGGCGTCTGTACTGGTATGTGCTCTTATTTGATTGGTTATCTGCTGTGAGACAGATAGTTTCTTCTTTAGTAAAATCATAGATATATTACACAAATGTTTTGCCATAACTAAAAATTTCAGTAACATACTAGATTTCGATCTATTTCTAATGAAATCTAGCATTTTATAATTTTCTAGATGATTTTAGAGATTTAACAAAACCGAGAACCTACCTAGCCTGTTCTTTACACATGATAGCCAAGAACATGTTGCTCTTAAATACTTTTTTAACCTTAAAGGGAATACTCAGTGGTGAACTTTAATTGAACTTCTTACTTCCACAGCAATCTACATGGTTAGGCCCTGCAGTACTGATCACTTCTCCTAGCAAGTGTTAGAATTACTGGATAGTAGATAATTTAAAGTGAGATGAAATGTAGTTAAATGGTGTGAGTTGTACTCACAATCAATACCTGTATACATCATTGATCCATCAAGTATCACAAACCTGCACTATGTTCATTCTCCAGGCGTGACTGCATTCAGTGCCGATGCCATGTCGACGGCTCTAAACAAGCTGCCATTCCTGTCGGCGGGGGAAACCTTTACAGTGGCAACCAGCGACACCTGTCTCACCGTCACTCTCAACTCCGGGCGAGGTGAGCAAAACTGGACTTTTATTTGAAAAAAAAAGTGTGCATGTCTTTGACTTTCAGATTATCTTAAGAGATATCCTAAAAGAGAATTTTCTTATTTAAGTTTTTGGTGTTGGTTTTTCAAAAAAGGATTCTTGTTGTTTTATCAAATTTCATCAGCTTATTAATTTAACTTGGATGTTTTGTGTGCTGTTTTAATGTTGATCTAATAGAAGTAAAAAAGTGTTATCCACTAACCGTCAACATAAGGCACTGCACCATTACTCTACCAGTACACTTAATATCTTATTTTATATTTCTTTATATCTTTTAAAAAATACAAATATTTTAATAAATCCTATTCTAGGTAACATCCCAAAAATGACCTCCCCAAACTCGGACATCACCATTACCAAGACAACTGCCGGGGTTGCTAGTGGCAACGTGTTCTCCTTCATGTATGGAGGCGTGCCCAGTCCCCTGGTTACCTACAATGCTGACCCCGCGCTCCTGGCAACAGAGGTCAGTTGCACTTTTAAACATTAATTTGTATTTTTATTAAAATTTTCATAGCAAATGTGTTTATAAAAATGATAAAATAGCATTTAGACTTAGGTTCATTAGAAATTAGGATATCTGTTGAATTTACTAACAGATCAACTACATACAATAATCAAAATATGTTTTTTGGGGAAAAAACCTTGTTTTTCCAATTAGGATTACATAATTCAGTATAATTCAGTGTTATTCAGTACATGTAACCTGTGTTGTTTTTTTGCCACAACCTTGTTCTGCTGTTTCAGATGCAGTCTGCGCTACTGGGACTGTTCAGTGTTCGATGCCCAAGCAGGTTTACGACGGCCATCAATGGTTACGCCCAGAGCTTTGAGAGCGGGTTTGACGCTGCTGACACCGAGGCCGCACCTTTCTGTGGACGCAGCAGTCTGAAAAACCAGCAGAAGATTTACCCCTTCGGACTTGAGGGAAACAGACGCATCCAGGACAAGTTTGTGAGTGTCAAAGAAATAACATCATAGATTACATTAATTGTAAATGCTAATTAATGTGGATAAAAATAAAAATAAAAAACACACACACAAAAAAACATGAAAAAATGTTATTAGTGCTGTTTAATGCTTCTATTATTAGTAAAGAGTTAAGTCAAAACTGTTGGCTTCGTAAAAAAAAAGGTAGACAATCGGCAATTAATAACAATTATTTTGCAGCCTTCTGACACTATAGAGTCAAAATGTTTTTACAGCATACTGCATTCTTTTGTTTTCAGTTCTGCTTTGCCACAAAGGGCCTCGACAACAACAACATTCAGCTGCGGTTCAAGTACATGGACACCATCAGAACACTGAACACACGTTTCTCACCGGGGCTCGAGTACGCTCTTATTATTCTTCTTTATACAGTAAAATCTGCTTATAAGGAACTCATCGGGACCATGAAGATATGTTCTTTATAACCAGAGTTCCTTATAAACGTATACTGAACTAGTTCCTTGCTAAAATTGGGAATTCAATATCAGTTCCTTATAAGCAGAAGTTCCTAATAAGCGTGTTCCTTATAAGCGGATTTTACTATAGATATTAATTTTGTCATGTGCAAAATGGTATTTAATGCATGTTCGATCATCAAAAAAAAAGCTAGCAGACAAAGTCATTCAAACAATAAGCCCATACTGTCTAGAGTATGATGGCATATGGTTTTCAATTCAGTAATAAGATCTTTCTATATTTCATATTAATGCCTTTTAAGCATAAAAGACAATTTTATGACAATGTAAAGCAAATTATACATTGTATAAGATCATAGTTGTCTTCTTTGAGGAGAATCATGATCATTTGTATAATGATGTAATTATGAGACAGCGGTTTCTACATAGCGTGTCTACAATTAACGTACATGGTATCGACAGAAGGCTTGAAATGACTTCCTATTAATGCTCTGGCAAAAGGCGGGAAATTACATAATGATAATGTCATAATGCACAATATCTTATGGGGCAATCAGAAGACAGAATCTTTCACTGGCTACACGCACTATCAATGTTGGACATAACATGCTTTCTTGCATTTGTCAGAGCATCAGATGTCATTGCAAGCGTTCTGTCTTTATGTTAATTGCAAAAAAGCACTTGAATTATGAAGAAATAAATTCAACTTTCATCATTCCATCACTAGAGAGAACACATGGACGGGACGTGAGGACGTTGACAACACCTGGAAGTACTCGTGCCTCGACCTCGCGACCTTGTTCCGTGCGCGCTGGGCCTCGATTACGGAGTGGAACCTGTACTCCCTGTATGAGGTGAAGGTCTCCCAGAACAACCAGGAAACCGACTTCTGGATTGACGATGTTCTAGTGACGACAGGAGCCCCGTATGCTGATGCAGGTTAGTGTGGTGTTGGCATTCGTGTTTCTATGTTGGCATGTTTCCTAGAAATATTAACATTAGAATGGTTTGAAAGTTGGTTTGAAATGTAAACATATTGTATTATCATATTTGTAGGTCTTCTACAAAAATGATTGATACATATGTTTGTATGTCATTTATGAGCACAGTCTCATTTATGTTGAACAGCCATCAAATCTGTCTATGGGCTTTGAAGAAACTTTTCACTCCACTCTTTTTGGCACCCAATTTCAGTTTTTTATGAGACATTAGTTGTAATGGTAACTTTTTCAAGTTAAATCATGTTATGTCATTCTCCAGTCATTTGAATGAAAAAGCAATCTATTAAAACTACATAACACATTGTAGAAGTGTTGACTGGCCAGAGACTGGACTTGGGCCAGCCGGGTACCGGGTACCGACACACGATGGGAGCCGTGACGGTCACGTACGACGCGGCCACCAGCAAGTTCCTGGCCGCCATGTCCCCCAACAGCTGCGGCAGTAACCTCGGACTCCTGGCTGTGGACAGTGCACAGGTTGGGTTACATTCTACTTGATTTTTGATTTTCAAAATTAAAATATGAATCTTTTTAGCAGAGACAATGGTAAGTTTGAACAATTAAATTTAGCATGTATAATATTTTACTGTTAGACCTATTGTATCTAAGTATTGTACAATTTCAAAAAAATATGTAACAAGACATAAAAGAACTTTGCTAGGTCCATTGTCATGACAATGTAAAGTAAGTCAATGATGTAACAGTGCATTAGTATATCAAGTACTGAAACCCTCCACAATTCATGTTTGTATGTTATAGAGTTCCAAGGTAACCATCTCGGCGACCAGAGTGCAGGCAGCTTCCCCTCCCATCACTGGTTCCTACACCCTCAGCCTCAATGGAAAGACCACTCAACGTAAGAACAACTGAATCTGTACTGTGCTTATATTTTTCTCTGTTGAATGTTTTCTGTCACAAATATAATTTGAATTTGCTCACTGGTAGACCGTTTTCAGATATAAGTGAAGCAGGTGATGGCTCTTATGGTTTCCCCATTGACGTTTATTTTCATTCTTATTGTTAGAAGTTTCTAATATATACATTCCTATCATAGCCTTAACAAAACCATTTATCAGGAGTACATCAAGTATTTTAGGATTTAAAACATGGATATTAAAGTTTACTTACATATCAGATTAATTTGCAGCAATCCCGTATCAGACAACCGACTTCAACCTGAAGCAGTACCTGGCCCCAGCGTTCGGAAACATGAAAGTCAAGCGTACGGAGGCCTCGACCTGCGCTAACATGGACATTGACCTCAAGTTCCTGGATATCCCGGGCAACCTGGACCTCATGGAGGTCAGTCACACATGATCAAACTGTTTAGCTAAAATGTTCAGTAATTAAATTGTCATGGTTTCATTTGTTATTGTACAAAGTATTTCCCATATTTTGATTTTACTTCATATTATGAATTTTGCAACAGAAACGCTGTTTATAAGTTATCATTTCAATCTATATTAAAAAAAGGAAAAATACTGCCACAATCACCTAAAGGGTTGCTTGTGATATATTCTATAGATGTGTTTTAATCATTAATGTATTACTTTTATGTATGCAACTTTACGAAAGAAGCCATAAAAAAATTGACAAAAACGTCATATGGAATTGTGTGATTGAATAAGTTGGGCACTATAAGGGAAGTAACCTACTGTAATGCAGTCTGTGGGTTAATAATTTTCCGACTATAGCCCTATTCAAATGGAATTTTCTATAGCCCGACTGCAATTTAAATAGCTCAAAAAATTGTTTGTGATCCTAATTCATACAATTCATATTAGAAATGCGTTGACTTGCACTAATTTTAATTTTGGTTGTGTTTTCAATGAACCAATAACTCCACAATCAGTATTTGTGTTAATTTGTTTCTTTGTTTAGAATTTTACTCAAAAATTTATCTAGACCTGTCAGGCTATTTTGTTAACAATTCTAATCAACCGACCGGCCGTTTACTGGATTCGTGCTTTGGGCTTATAGACTAATTCGCAGACTGCTGTAACGTAAGACTTTCCTCCACAGCTGGTGGGCCAGCCGACCAGCCCTCCAGGCGCCGCTGCCGCCGTGTCACAGAAGATGCCCGGTCACCTGAGCATCAACCCCATCCTGGGAGACATGGCCTTCACCGTCTCTACAACACCACAGGTTAGTACACAACTACAGTACAGTCTGCTTATAAGAAACTCGCTTATAAGGAACTTCCGGTTATAAGGAACTGATTTTCTTTCCCCAATCTTTACCAAGGAACTAGTTAACTATATGTTTATAAGGAACTCCGGTTATGAGGAACAGATTGTAGGTCCATGAAGGTCCCAATGAGTTCCTTACACGCGGATTTTACTTTACTTGGTAGTGTAGTGTAGTGAAGTTAGAAATACAAATGTATCAAATATCATAAGTATTGCAGTATTGAGCCCTTTTTTAGCCTCACATAAGTCTTAGATGTTAGACGTCTCTTTCATTAATGAGTGAAGCAAGAAAAGTCAAAGATAAAGTCAGATGATGTATTGCAGTATTTTGCCTGTTGACTTAATGCCGTTTAGATTCTATTAGTCATGGACATTTGATTCACCTTCTGACATAAGGCTGTGAAGTATAACACCTTTGTTTTCCATGGTGTATTGTTTATTTTGCCTTATAACTTTATACCATTTAGATTCTATTAGTCATGGACATTCGATTTTCCTTCTAACACATATGGTGTATTGTGTTTCACGTTGGTCTCCATGCTGTTCTGTGTTACAGATCGTGGTGTTTGTGAACGACGTCCCAACCGTCTGCCAGGCGGGCGTGGACTGCAGCTTCACGTGGTCTGCCGCCCTCACCCCCTCCGTCACGGATGTCAGTCCAACGTCAGGTTGGTACTGACAATCACACAATATATGGAGTCTGGTGATAAAATTGACATTTTCCAGATGGTTTGATCAAGATGACATGCCTGTATCTAGAGTATGTTAGAGACCACACCTTTAAACAATGATTACTTTCGTAACTGGTATGCACTAGGGGTTTCTTTTAGAATTATAGGAATCAATATTTAAAGATAAAACAACATCACTGTTTTTAGTTGAGGAAACACTGTGTGCACTTAATATTCTTAACTCTACAACATGTTACTAGGTAACGAGGGTGATGTGCTCACCATCACTGGCGTGTTCGGATCCATCACCACGGCAGACGCCACAGTCACAGTCGGGGGCGTGACCTGCACAGTAACTGCGGCAACCAGTGCCAGCATCACCTGCACCCTCGGCAACGGACCCCTGGACACGTTCCCGGTCATCGTTAACATCGCCGGCAAGGGGAATGCCGCCAGCACTGCATCAGACTTCAGCTACACTGCCGATGTGACGTCTGTTTCGCCAACCAGCTGTGGACTTGCAGGTTTGACCTTAATGTTGACCTTGTTATGATTAAATATACACAAAAACACTCTGTTACAGATGCAATATGATGTAAGCTTGTTGAGCAGTTGGTTTTTTATCACTTTGAGTTGCCTTTGTAAAGTTGTATCATGCTATACCGAAGCTGGATCGTGGTTTTCTTCGGATCGTGTTGCTACTTTACACTGGAAATGAAAAGTGATACAAAACAATAGATCAACAATCTGACCTAATTTTTCTTTTATTTTGATACCTTTTTTAACATTTCTAATAACTTCAATCTAAAACAGCATATTTCAACATAATTATAGTCACAAGAAAATAGCATCTATATTCCGTTACAATGCCAATGTTATTGATTACACTTGGTGGAAGCATAATACAAATTTTTCAGTCCAGCTTTTTATTTATACATTTTGTTGTTGTTGTTACATACAGATCATTTATAGGTATAATTTATAACAAAGTCAATATTTGATATCTGATTTCTTATTGACCTTACAGCTTTGGTTTGCTAACGCCCTCATGGTTTCATTCCTACGCATCGGAACTCCAAGCTGTTTGTTTTTACTGCAGTACACCATGCTAACCCGTAAAGTATTTTTTTAACGAAGTCAAGCTTTGATGTAAGATTTCCTGTTGCCCCCTCTTACAGCCTTGGTTTCTATCTTCCAGGTGGAATTGTCTTGACGATCACTGGCAAGGGTTTCTCTGATACAACAACCGCGTCTGTGGGTGGTGTGAACTGCCCCGTTGTCAGTCGTAACGTCCCTACCAGCATCACCTGCCGTGTACCGGCATACTCTGACCTCGTAAGCACTTGCGTAATATATTGATTACATGACACTGTGTGCATTAACACATAAAAGTTTAGTGGTGTATATTAAATTTGTACAGTTGGATCTAATATTCTTGCAGACTTACTCCTTTTAAGTTGCATTGGCGTTTACTGTGGAGAGAAATTATTCCTCACATTGGACTCAAGTGAGTAAGCAGAAAGTCTCATATGACATACAGTGGCTATAAAAATGGGTAAAACAAAGATGGCTTATTACTTGTAAAGTAAGAATTAGAATTACTCTCTGTCATACTTTTCCACTCTTGTGAAACAAAATCCTACACATAATACACATACTATTGACAATATCATTGTATGTGTGTTGCAGGCAGCCTCAACCAGCCAGGTGGTGTCTGTATCTGTGAGTGTGGGCGGGAACGCACTGGCGACCACTCCCAGCTTCACGTACAACCCCGTGTCGGGAGCCATCACCGCCATCACCCCTCAGGTCACCCTGGGTGTCGCAGGTTAGTTTCCTACACAGATTTCTCATAGTGAAAAAGTGAGCGGTACAATTTATCAGTCAAGTCAGAATGTGCACTGTTGCACTACCTTTTAACTACAAGCCTACAATTTCTTAATAAATTATTTAAACAAAGTGTTATGCTATTAAATGCAAAGGTCTTATGTAGAATTTAAAAAAAAAATATTAAACTTACCCAAGTGTTTAACATAAAACATAAAAGACAAATGCAGATTATTTTTAAAAATTGCATGATAAAAACACATCTAAAGAAAGGCTTTATTTAGTACTTTATATTTATCTTATCTTAATGCAATTTTTCCACAGCAAATATATTTTCTGTTTCTGTGTTGTGTAGGTGACCAGCTTATCGACGTGACGGGTACAGACATGGGAACGTCAGGTACGGCCATGCTAGGTGGCGTTGCTCTCACGGTGGAATCCTGGACGGCGACACTTGTCACCCTGCGCACACCGACGCCGGCACCCACAGGGGTCGACCTGCCTCTCCTCGTGAACCCCGGGGACGGCGCACTGCTGATGTGAGATTGCTGTTTGAGGATATTTTATGCCATTAAATGTAGCTTAATGCTAGGCTCATTAAAACATGATGGCAGAATTTATTGAGATTTATTTGTCCATGACTATTTAGTGTAGAAGTCTTTCATATGTGATATTAATTGTATGGTTCCTTAATTTTAGTTTTTGGAAAAGATTTGTACATTATTTTAATAGAACACTGATTAAAGAAACAGAAATTGTAGCATGTAAGTAAATAAATACATATTCACCAAGTCTTCACCATTTGTTGGGCCTGAGTGGCTAGAAGCATGGAACATGCTGCTAGACTAGACTGTAGTCAACTATCTCTCAGTGGATTATATAACTGAATAGGTCTGGATCCATCCCTACCCTGTCGATCGCCTTCCGTCTGGACAAGGTGTTCCCACTCAGTGGCTCTCTGTACGGAGGAACTGTCCTCACCAACCTCGGTGCAGGCTTCGGAACTGACAAGGATGCTATCACAGTAAGTGTGCACCAAATTATCTCCCCTATAGCTTTAATTCTATAAATTATCTTTCCTATTGAACAAGAGGATTTGAATTCTATAAATTATCTCCCCTATCACAAATGACAATTTAAAGTCTATAAATTATCACTTTTATAGCAAGAGGAGTTCGATAAACTATCTGCAACATAGCAAATGAGGATTTTATTCAGGATATTTGTTGGGTTTTTTTAGGGTAAAAGTTCATAAAAATAAGGATTGTGTCCATCATAGAGGTATATGTAACAGAGGAGTGTGTTCTTAACAATATTAATATATAATGTTAGTATAGGCAGAAATCAGTACATTGTATCTTACCCAAATCCACAGCTGTTTGACTGCGAGAAGCTCCATCATTTCCATGGTAACTGATGTTAGTGTTGTATGTACTGCAGGCCCAGGTGGGAGACACGGAGTGTGACGTCCTGGACGTGACAGACGGCATGTTCACCTGTCAGCTCCGGTCAACTGCTGAAACTCACGAGAACGACAACAGCGGCACCACCGGATGTACGCTTTCCAACATGATTGCATCATTTATTTACTAGTTAATTAATAATTGAAGACTTTATACAAAAGTAAAACCGAAATTTATGAAATCATTAGTAACTGAAGTAGTGGAGACCATATAATATTTGAATTCTTAAAATTGACTTTTATCATGGATAATATGTAATTTTCTCAGCTGAAAAGAACAAAGCGCAATCAACAAATAAAATGTTTACCATTGTTGGAAAAGGCGTTCTACTTGTTTGATGTTTATGTTATTCTCTAATATTATTCTCCCACCTCATGTGCCTTACAGTTGGACCGTACTTTGCCTGGAAAAACCTCAACATGGAGATATACACCGGCGACTCAGTGAAGTTCAAGTGGACGACACCAGACTTCGTCAACAATGTCACCCACAAGGTGTACGAGGTTGAATCTCTTGACACAACTGACCCGAAAGCTGGAGGCATTGACAGTGGTCCAAAGTCACGCAATGGTATGTTAGGTTTTTCCTAATAATGTGAATTTTAAGAAAATGAAGAATTGATAAAAATAATTTTCATTTTATTGATAGTGAAATTACTTAATAATTATTTTAATTTGAAAGTTTTTATGAATTGATCTAATGAACTATAAGGTAAAATATTGAAAATGTGTAGCCTTAAACAAATTTTTTATCACAATTCTTTTTTGATAATAAATTATGTATTTAGACATTACATAATTATGTCATCTAAACGGGTTTTTTACAAACTGATAAATTGAAGGCCTATCATGACCAAAACATTGTTTCTATAAATGGTTGTTTAAATTTTCCTCTATCAATACCATATGACCCTGATCAAATACGATACACACATGGTGTAATTTTCCTCTATCAATACAATAAAATCCCGATAAAATACCATACACACATATGGTGAAATATTTCCAGGGGAGTTTGTGCACCAGTTCAACGAGGAAGGAACCTTCTACTTCTCTAGTGGCTTTGTGGACATCTGGGAGATCAAGATCTACGCCTTCACTCTCAATGTAAGTGGGTTAATGTGTGTCTGGGGCTTGGTGCAATACTATTGTATCTTGCTATATAAACTAAGGTAGTTACAGTAGTTTTGCACCAAACCCTCGAATTGTCTTCTTGAATGTGTGTGCGTGTGTTTTTATGCTAAGATTTGAGTCATTTAACAAAATGTTCTCATCTGACTGAAATGAATGTGAATTTGTGGCTGATGGTGAGTCTTATTGTAACAGGTTGTAGCCAGGCCAGACAACGTCCAGGCATTCAGCTTGACGATCGCTGACACCGAGCCAGAATACAACCTCCAGTCAGGTAATGTCTCTCACATTTAAAAAAAACAATTATCATACAGGACATAAATAATATTTGAATTGATTATGGAATAATAAGGCATTTTTAGGCAACTAGACCCATTAAAGCCATTATATCATTTGCATTTTCAAAAAGAAATTTTTTCTTCAAATAACTGATAAATATTTCCAATATACAACAAGCCAACAATTGTGACTGACTCTCCATTGCCAGGTGTGGCTGACCCTGTTGACTCCTCCGGGTGCGCCATGCGGACCAGTGACCGCTCCGGCTGTACTCCAGCCTCCCTTACACCCACCGACGCCACCAAGTTTAACTTCCTGTTCACAACGTGCCGCACACCAACATTGACTGGTGTGACCTTCAATGCTGCCGTCCAAGGTCTGGCAAGGTCAGTCTCAGTCAGTACAGTGATTACAGCAACAGGATCAGATTTCTCCAATCAGGATTGCGCCAATGACGTCACCATTGGGGATTGCGCCTGCACTGTCAGTGGATCATCTGCCGGTTCCCTGAACTGTGTGCCAGATGCTGCCAACTGCGATTATGAGATGGGCATTCTTTTACCGCTGGCAGTCAATGTGAAACAGTGGGGTTATGCTAAAATGGAAGCCAGCGACTGGTCCATGGCCGTGGTTCCTAAGATTGACTCCATTAGTCCCATTGAGGGATCTCTTGCTGGTGGATCCCTTGTCACGCTCCAGGGTTACGGCTTCAACGACATTGATGACATTGCTGTATATTTCAACGACGTGGCTGGTGATGTGATCTCAGTGAACCCGCTCGTTGTTCGCAGCCCACTGGCTGACTCTGGCCCTATCACAGCCTCCGTCAGTGGATTCCCTGCAGTTTGTGCAGACACATGCCTCTTCAGCTACAAAGCCACCTTGACACCTGAAGTTTCTGATGTCACCCCAACTGAAGCTAGCGGAGCGACAACTTTTACCATCACAGGAAACGCTGACATCACATCTGCTACTGAGGTGTTCATGGGCAACACTGCCTGCACGTCTGTCTCATCAGGTCCTGGAGCAGATCAGATCACTTGCAGTGTCGCTGGTCTGCCAGCTGGCCTTAACGCAGTCAAAGTCTACGTCCCAGCCAAGGGTTACGCATTGACAACCAAGAAGGTGACGGGCACACCTACTGCGACAGTTTCACCAACCACAGGAAGTACCAACGGAGGTTCTACTCTAACATTTACTGGACATGGCTTTGATGGTGAG